>Ga0255346_1000631_pt1 | contig 56061 bp, 54 predicted proteins | sample wastewater_treat_FD_194410 | JGI IMG/M metagenome (GOLD analysis project Ga0255346, IMG submission 194410) | Wastewater microbial communities from Lulu Island WWTP, Vancouver, Canada - plant22 | ecosystem: Engineered > WWTP > Wastewater > Unclassified | place: Canada: Vancouver, British Columbia...
AAGCACCCACCAATCCGGCTCGTAAGGCAGATAGATCGCGTAAAGAACGCTCAATAGCTTCATTTTTCTTTGGCGAAAACGCAGCAACTCCATAGCATTGAACAATTCCAACATTGGGATTCTTAAAAACACCAGCAGCCAAATAAACCAGATCTACTTGAGCGCCATACAAACCACGCAAGACCGTACGCATCTTCTCTAGCAGCCCGGCATCCCGGCGAGCTTCCAAAGAGATGTAGCGTAATTGCAGCAGCCGGACCGCCCGGTATCCCTGATATTCCCGCGCACCTTCCCGCTCTGTGACACGAAAGACCAGATAGTCCAGCTCATTTCGGTCGTTGAAATGTAGCTCTGTGCCTTCCACTTCTAGGTCATTTGGAATGGAGAGAGGGTCATCTGTTCTCAGCCAGGGTATTTTTTCGGTCAGTTTTCCAATAATCATCGTTCTCTTATCTCCGTACTTGGCGTTCTGCCTCATCAATTCGCCAACCAAATCAGCTGGTAAATTCATGAGGCTGCTTTTGCTTGCGCAAAAGAAGCCCTGGATTGCTATTGCTTCACTGTTTCCCACCAGATTGCATCAACCACCTCATTCGTATTTGGTTCGACAACCACCATCTGTGGTGAACGCTGGCGATGGGGAGATGATGCTCGCTGGTCTTCACGAGTTGCGGAACGTTGTTCAAATGTTTCTTGTGGGTAACCTTCATTCCCTTTTTCACTTCTCTTGTTGGAAGTATTCCAAGGTCGAAGCCGGAACAAGAGACTCGTCTGGGCAATCAGCGCCGCAAATGCAGTGATGATGAGGACGCCTGCCATCAGGATAATCATGACGATCACGCCTAAAGCAGGTCCGCGCAGCAAATCCATCAGTTGTGACATATTGACCTCCAATCGTTGAAATAGAATCTGGCGTTAATCAAGAATTTCCGACGTTCATAAGACTCTCACCTAAAAAGGAAGAGTAATAAATCAAGCAAGCCCACGAATTTGTGCGCTGGTTTCATCTATCACCCTATCTTCTGGTTCGATAGCGATTGATCAACTCACTGGCACCTGCCAATGGATTGACCAGTGACATCGGGTTAATCAGAACTTGCTGCAGCAACATGGCAAAATAACCTAACGGGATCACCAACCATAAAGCCCAAAGAATAATCGTGGTTACATTTCCGCGTGTATTCGCAATCACAGCTGATGCGCTTTCAGATGTCCCAATCAGTGCCGCCCATTGATCTGCTGATAATTGAGCGGTGTATACCAGGTAGAGCCGGCTTCCGATGACGGCCAGGGAATAAATCGCAATTCCCGATTTCATATTCCACAAAAGGGTATGTTCCTGCATGTGCACCAGTAAAAGGATGATTGTGCCAGCGATCCACATTGCTGCACCCAGCCAGGGAACCGGTGCTCCCATCCCCCATTGGCTGATTACCCACAGCACCAGAATAATCGCCGTTGTGATTTGAGCTGTGTATAAATCCGGAGCAGCAGCCTCCCGCCCACTTCGTCCTGGTCGGAAAGCTGCTCTGGATTGCACACGTTGATCCACGAAACGGATGATCAACCCTGCACAAAGAATACTTACCAGAGCAGCTCCAGATTCGCCAAGCCAGTAAACGGTTGCGAGAACACCGTTCAACAGGTAAGTAGGCAGAGCAGCGAGAAAATCTCCAAAGATGACAAAATAATCTGTCATGAACCAATGCCTCCTTACTTGTCATAATCGTTTCGTGGACACCACAACCCAATCACCAGTAGTAAATAGATGACGGCCATGAAACCCAGGACGACTGTCAGCAACACACCGACCGCAATCGATAAAATCTGCACTTTGACCTTTATGGCACCAGCGCCGGAAGAGCCACATATACTTGCATCGTTCCATCAATCCCTACTCGCCTCGGTTGGGTGATTGGAACTCCGCGGAAGCGAGTGCCCGTGGTCACTACGTCCATTCGCAAGTTGAAGGTTCCTGGATCTGCAAATGGAACACGGAGTGCCTGACCAGTAGCAGTGCAGGTGCCGCCACCATCACATTCGCCTGTCCATGAACCAATTCCGGGAATCAGGGTGAAATTTGCTTGGTGGACGAAGGCTTCATAATGGGTTTGACCTAATCTACCGGTGATCCAATCCTGGCTGGCGGCATCTAATGCTGCAGTAGCTTGCAGTGATGCTACCGCATCCGGTAAATGTTCTACGTGTGTCCGGCATTCCTTGAATACCATTTCTGTATCTGAGACACCATCATTGATAGCTGATCCAGCTCCGGTATTGCAATTGGCGGTTTCTCCGGAATTGGTTGAGCGGCAAACATCTCTTTCTTCATAAATCGGCTCATACCAGGTGAAAATCACTGGAGGAACTGTCACCCTTACCTGGATATCTGCACCGCGGCGATTTTCGGTATCTTGTCCTACAACCAAGGGATTGTTCGGCGCAGTTTTTTGAATGACGAGGACAGGTTGTTGCATAGAAACCGTTGGATCAGGACACTCCCTTGGAGGAGGAGGTGGGGTGACAATTCCCGAGCAACCTCCTGGAATGGCCGCACAGTTTTGTGAACCATTCAAATACAACAAATACAACGAGCGTAGAGCGCCATCATTCCAAGTCATTTGAAGCAGGCTTGTGATGAATCCCCACCCGGAGAAATAGGTCCACACATCTTGCTGACCATTGAGAACCGCTCCCCAGAATTGATCCGGGCTGGTGTACTCTGGATGTTCCGCCTGTACCTTGCTCCAATCCAGATTATCGCCGGCAACAAGCCCAAGAAAAGAGATCAGGCTGCCGTAACCATTTCCCAGTGATCCATAAGAGCCGGTCAAACCGCTTTCTTGGGGGTTCATGGCCATAAAAAATAACGTCGAGGCAGAGGGTAAGACAACGATATTCCCGCTAGGTGTTTGATAGCGGTGATAATTTGCATCAAGATCAATAGACTGGCCAAAGGGCAGTTCAATTGACATCCAATCGGGGTGATCTGTGGTTACTCCCAGATCAATCAAATCAGGATTCAGATTTCCATCCGGCTGAAAAACTTCTGACCAGGGATCAGTGCCCTGAGCATAAACAGCAGATGGTATGAGTAAGGTCATAACGACAATGATCAGGAAGATTCTTTTCACTACTTCTTTCCTTCTTCTACAGTTGTGGTGGGAGTTTTTCCCCGAGCGAGAATGGCATTGATTTCTTCTTCCATCAGGAAACGATCAAACTTCCAACCACTTTCTGTTTTTGCGAGAACAACATATGCTGTATCCTGGGTTTTATTGCTGCCTGGTAAGGGAGAAGATAGCGTGATGGTCATCTGCCAGACTTGCTCGGAACCATTGTCTGCTACTTTTTCTACTGCCTGAGAAGCAGCTGTGACCACAGATTTAGCATCCACGTATTTTTCCCACATACGGTCTGCGCCGGCCGAAAACAGCTCGCATCCAGCGGGCGTGCTGAACTCGCAAATGCGCTCAAGCCAGGCTTCTTTGCCTTCCTGATAGTTCACCTGGAAGACCTTCTCGATGGCATTGACAGCTACAGCGGATACCAGACTATCTTCATTGGTTGATGCTGCTGGACTTTGCTCTGTACGAAGTGGCCAGTTTTCGATCACCAGGATTCCTACAGCGATGACCATGGCCAGGATGACTGCAACAATCAGGTTGCGTTTTGAGACTGGAATTTCTTTCAATTTATTCTCCTTTTCCGGTTAACGGGTTCGAAAGTTAGTTAAAACAAAAGCGACCATTCAGATCTCAACGCCTATTTACACGCACTCAAGTTGCGTAAACAGGGAAGAAGCTGATGGTCGCTCCAAGGATTCTTTGGAACAGCTGATGATTATCAGCGACCGAACAGATATTTGGTTGTGACTCTAATTATAGCAAGAGGAAGCCCTTTATCCTAGGGGGTCAAATGAAAAGAATTCGGAATTTGACCGAATCCATTTCACATTTTCTGATTTATTCGCAATAAAAAATGGTGGGGTTATTAATATCCATGAACCCTAAAACGAGCGGGATATCGCATCCAGAATCAATTGATCTTTCCGTTCTTTACTTATGCCGGTTACCTCTGGTACGTGTAAAACAGGGGAGAACATAGTTGAAGTTTGTCATTTTAAAAACAACGTCCAAGGACCGTAAATCGCTCCCTGGATAGCATCCATGACAATTGTTTCTGCTTGATTTCGTGACATTCCATTCGGAATTTGCAGATCGGTATAAAAACCTGCCATACTAAAATTGCATTTAAAATCCAAACCTGGATATTGCGTCACGAGATTGGACCGAGCCATCTGGCAAACAGCGTCTGGGTCGCCAGGAGGCAAATCCATTCGTAAAGCTTCGATCACAAACGTAACTTGTTGGGCTTGATCAATCTCCGAAGCACCAACTTGATATTGCATATATGCGCAGCCATCCCCACTGGGATAATCACTTCCACCCGCCAGAAATGGCGCTGCTTTTTGATCAATAAGCAGTTTTGGGGCAGTGGGCCAGGAACCGTATGCACGTAAGGACTTCCAATCAGACAGACTCGATATTGCAATGCAATAATTCACTGTAGCACTATGCGCATCGTAGGTAAAATTGGTCACCGTAACCGATGTGTTGTTGACTGTAGCTGTAGTTCCGCCTCCAGCGACAGGAGTATTGCAGGATTGAACGGTCTTACATACCTGGATCTTTACCCATAAATTGCCGCCGTCCACGGCAACCATCTCGCCCCTTTCATTCCTGATAGCCCAATATACCGAATAAGTCCCCGGAGTTACAGGAGCGACCAATGGAAGAGAAAGGCTGACGGTTTTTCCGGGTGCTGTCTCTTGCGGAAAATTGATCTGAGATGGGCTGCTCAGCGAATCACCCTGCGGAGAAGCGAAAATGATGAGTTGATAAGCAGTCGACCAAGTTAATGACCCTGTGTTTTTAATCTCCCAGGTTTTAACTAAGGTCTGCCCCGGTGTGAAAACCGAATTATCGGGATAATTCTCCTCCACAAAGGTGGCCGTGTCTTGAACGGAGAAACTACCATTGGCTATCACGGCTGGCGAAGCGGTCGGGGAAATCTCTGTTGGAGTCGAGGTTGAAATGGGGTTGAGTGTTGAGGTTGAAATTGGGTTGAGTGTTGAGGTCGCTGATGCCGCCAACGGAATGACAGAAGGGCTCGAAGATTGTTGGTTCGTCCCGGAACATCCAGTTACCAAGAAAATGATGCAAATGCAAATCCCGATAAGCTTTTGGGTAATAGTAGAACTCATCTTTTCCTCGCATGAAACACGTCTATTAAGAATATATTGCAGAACCTGATCGTGAAGAGTGGATAGAAGGAGAGCAAACCAAGGTTTGCCCTCCTTCTCATTGCTTATATCAATCAATTGCCTGGCTGGTTTATTTGATCACCAGCCCTTCGAGCTGACCATGCAATCCGTTCAGGATATAGCTGTCACAAGTATCCAGGTTGATCAGAAGCACCTTTTGCACATAGGGATCATCTGTCCCGATGCTCACACCCAGCCATCCGGATGAGGTCCAGGCGATACCGACTGCGCCGACGTTATCCAAAACCAGATGCATGTCACTGCCATCGGGGTGGACGAGGTACAGGCTGCTGTTATCCCGACCGCGGTAGGCGATCCACTTCCCGTCAGGGGAGAGCATGGGGTTAAGGAATTTCGGAGTGCCATTTTCGATGTTGAAGCGCTCCTGGGTTGTGCCGCTGGCCAAGTCATAAGAATAAACCTTCCAGGCAGCGCCTCCGGTGTAGGGTGCCACGAAGTAAAGCTTGCCATCCGGTGACCAGCCGATGATCGATTCATAACTCAAGTCGGAGATTAGGCGCGCCGGGGTGCCGTCGGTGGTGATGACAAATACACTATTGATGACTCCGTCACCCATCCCCACATAGGCGATCTGCGTTCCATCCGGTGACCAGTGCAGATTGAACCCACCCGCGCCCGGTAAGACTTTCTCAGTCAGCGAAGCCAGGTCGACAATGTGAATTCCGTTGTCTGAGGCCGAGTAAGCTACCTGGCTGCCATCCGATGACAGGGCTCCCCAATTGCCATTTGGAACCACCACCTGCTTCTGCCTCCCATCCAAATTGTAGACTGCAAGGCCCCATGTACCTGTATCCAACTTTTCATAGATCAGGGCTTTTCCATTGGCCACCGTTGATGGAGCCGGTTGGAGTTGTGTAAGGGAATCCGCCGTCAAGCATAAGCCAGATTGAAGTGTCGGATTGGCCGGAAGATCGGTGCGAGGGGTCGCAGGGGACCACTGTCCCTGCCAGGTGATCGAGTCGCCGATCAACACCATGTGGAAAATATCAACGGTCAGTTCCCCGGTCGGTAGTTGGGCATAGGCCAGACTTGTGTTGAACTTCCCATTCGCCAGACCGCCGCCTCCACCGCCCCCGCCAATAGGTGTAAATCCCTCAATTTGGACTCCAACGCTGTAAACTTTCGGGTCAACCTGAAAATTAAACGAGTAACTTCTTTGCGAATTGGCGGTGATCGAGACCAGCGTCAGGGTATGACCGTCAAGTTGGATCTGCTGGTTAAGATCCCACACCTGACCCGGCTGCGGATTGGAACCGGCATCGAAGGTAAACTGGGCTGTGGCATCAGAGGCTGATGGAAGCAGATGGACACCTGAAAAGTTGATGTTCAGGGGATAGACCAGGCCGGCAGCCTTGAACTGCGCCGCCCAACCGGTGCCGCCCGGTTCCTGGTTGATCGCCTCGTTGACGTCCTGTGGATAGGTATAAGCTACCTTCTTTCCGCTGGCATCATGGATCTCCATGGCACCGGTCTGCTGAAAGGATTCGCCGGGCTTACTTTGGGGTTGAAAACTTCCAATCAGGATGTAGCCATCGCTGGTTTCGATCACTTTGCTCACCGTCACAGAATTATCCGCAGTCGGGATGGAAGTATCGTTGGTAGTGGCATTCGGGTTCAGGGTGACCTGCGGAGATGGCGAAAGCTCGATCACAGGCATCACAGTCAGATCTTGTGGAGCAGGTACGAAGCGCAGCGGTAACTCCCAGTTTTCCGGTACTTTGCCAGGCAAGGTATTGGCGATGCACGGAATCACAAAAACAGCCTCGTTCACGCTCGTGGGTACAGGCTCGTAACCATAATTGATTTGAGCAAGTTGCGTCCCATCTGCGAGGCGTAAATATTCGCGCGACCAGCAGCCCACCACGTCTTCGCGGTCTGGGTAGGCTGATCCAGGGACGCCAAAGATTCGATACGCAATTTGGGTCCTATCACCCGTCAATGTCGCTGAAGTTACCGTGACCGTGATTCCATCGCGTGTGACACTGACCGGCTCGGCTAACACCCGGATAGGGTTGCTCTGATCTACGATTCCCACCCCTGGAATATAACCAAAGAGTTTCAAGAACTCCGCGTAAACACGTTGTGGACCAATGGCCAACATGCCAATGATCGCCAGAGTAAGAATCGCCAGAGCAATGGTCCACGCAGGTCGCAATCTAAAGAAAGGATGATGTTTTCGAGATTTTGCAATCGCACGTTGCATCAAGTCACCATATACCTGGTCGACAAATTCGGGTCGGATCTTGGGTACAGCAAAGGATTGGCGAACATTCTCTTCAAACTGAGAGCTTGAAATCCATTCAGTCATTTGAAACCTCCAACTGGCTATGCAACCGTGCCAGTAACCGGTATGTCGTTTTTTTAACAGCTTCTTCATTACGATGCAGCAAATAGGCAATCTCAGGAAAACTCATGTCAGCCAGAAATCGAAGGCGCAGCAAGTCACGATCTTCTTCTGGCAATGCCTGAATAAGTTTTGATAGTGCTGCCGTCTGTTCGGATTGAATTACCCCGTATAAGGGATCATTTTCCACAGGAATATCATAAACCTCGTCAATGGATGTTGTATTTTTCCGTTTACGGAAATGGTCCATCGCTTTATTACGAGCAATTCCAAACAACCAGGAAGCAAAGTGCCCCTCCTGTCGAAATTTGTCAAAGGATTCGAAAGCCGCAAGAAATGTCTGAGCTGTAACATCTTCTGCTTCATGCAAATTACCTATCCTGCTATAGAGATATCCGAAGACCTGTTCAACATACAGCTTATACAATTCTCCAAATACCTTGGGATCCTGTCTTGCGGCTTTGATTATCCTTATTTCATCTGTCATACGGTCAATTTTTTCTGATGTCAATTCAATACTGCTTTCTGCCATAAATTTCTCCTATGATCGCCTCAACAACATCCTGCAGGGAGTATTAATTTTTGAGCTCTATAAGTAATTCGAAAAAATATGGCAAAGGGGACAAATAGATTATTATTATCGACTCCCAATTGGTTCCTGACAAGATCTATGTCCTTATGATTGACAATAGTATACTCTAGTATTACTATTAATTAACCGAGGTTAAAAATGCCGAAAACAAATTCTGCGAGTAAACCAGTACGATCTTTTCGAATAAGCCCAGAAGGGGTGAGTCAATTAAGAGCAATGGCAAGCGTTATGGGGCGGAGTGAAAGCGATGTGATTGAGGTTGCACTGGATCGAATGTATCGGGAAGAGATTCGATTTGGAAGTCTGATGATCAGTGAAGGTCAAAAACCTGAGGACAATCACTATGTTGGAAAGTAATGGTGGTAAACATGATTGCGGGATTTATTCACTTTATTTTGAAAGCTTTCTGGAATACAACTGTGATCCTTGTCTGTGCCTGCCTGGTCTTTACAGGTTTTAAGTCTAACCAACCTATGACAGTTCCTGATGCTCCTGAAGGGATGACCTATTTTGAATTCGTTGCTGATCGGATAGATGCCGCAAAAACGGTAGAACCTTCCCGGTGCGGGTGGGGTATGATGTTGTCTTTAGCCACTTTAGGCCCAATTTATTCAATTATTTATACTGAAGTTGGCATCCACCCGGATGGAGTTCTTGCACGAGGCACCACGCCAGATCCAGATATTCCCAAGAATGTGGCTGGCGCGCAATGGTACGAAATGCTAGGGATTTGGTGGAATACGATCGAAAGATTATCCTGGACGATGGTGGGGAAGCCGGCAGCTTATGGATGAAAGTTTAGGCCGATTCTTCAACAACAACTCTTCAATAATCACTGTTAGCCCAAAGTTAAAATGTCACCTAGTTAGACAAAGTAAGAATGTCCCCTTTAGAGGAGGCATTTGATTTAAGGTTGAACTTTCTCCAGGGATGATCAGGAGGAGGAGTGTGTGCTTTAGAAGCATTAATCATTGCATGATCAATTGATTTAGAAGGGACTACCTCAGCTTGTTTTTGTTGTTGATAATATACATCAAAATTTATAGAGCGGTTGTTATAAAGCACAATAACTTCATGATCAGGTTTTTCAAGGACAGTCACAGTTGTGTTTCTCATGGCATAAGTGGGACGATCAACGTGGATTTGATAAATGGTTTTGTGATATTGAAAAGTCAAGTTTTTGGATAAAGTTCGAGTTTCTTTGCGGCAAAGAATCAGGTCTAAATTGTCTGTTTTAGATAATGGCAAATGGAAGTTCGCATCACTTCTTGGAGTTGTGGCAAAACGATTGTTATAGTCTTCCATGAATTCTGGCAGCCACTGATTGGCTTCTTCAGGGGTAGAGATGTTGTGAAGTCTCAGTTCTTTGGTAAGCCGATCTTGAAGGGTTTTGTTGGCTCTTTCAACACGGCCTTTGGCTTGCGGAGTATTGGCACAGATGATCTCTATCCCCAGATCATTCATTGCTCTGCCAAAATCAGTCATACCGTCTCCAGAAGTCGCATTTGGGTGGTTGATGTGGAAGATGCCGTGTTTATCGCTATAAAAGGCCCCAGGCTTGCCATAGCGTTCAAAATAGTGTCTGGCAGCTTCACAGTAGCCAAAGAAGCTTTCGTGAGGCACAAACCACAACTCTACCAATTTTCCAGTGGCATCATCTACAAACACAAGCAGAGTACACCTTGGACTTCTCCCTTCAAACCAGTCATAATCTGAGCCATCAATCTGAATCAGCTCTCCAAAGCAGGCTCGTCTCTCCCGCATTTGAAAAACTCTCAGCTTCCGCTTCCTACTGTGTTTCCACAGTCCCTCTGCGATCATGATCTTTCTCACGCTTTCATCAGAGATTTTGATTCCGTGGAGTTCTGCCAGTTTCTCTGTTGCCAGGGTTGGCCCAAAATCTCGATACCGTTCCAGAATCAGATTCACCACTTTTTTCTTTAGTTCATCATCCAGTTGATTGTGGCTGGGTTTTCCGCGGCTTTTGTTGATTAGACCTTCAGCACCTTGTTTCTGATACTTGTTCCATAATCGCTTTACTTGCCGAATACTGATTCCCAGATGCTCTGCTGCCATCCGTTGGGTTATTTGTTTTTCTGCCAACTGGCTCATCATCTCTGTTTTCTTTATCTCTTTTTCACTCATTTTGTATACTTTATCCACTTTCTGCCTCCACGCATGGGGACATTTTAACTTTGGTAAAAGGGGACATTTCTACTTTGGTTTAACACTCTTCAATAATCACTTGACGAATATAACAATATTGTTATAATAAGAAAGGAAAATTATGTGGAGCATTGTATTCTACACAGATCATCGTGGAAAATGTCCGCCATTGGAATTCATTGAAGATCTCCCAGTGATGGAACAGGCCAAAATTCTAATGCATTGAGATTATTGCAGGAGTTTGGAACGAATTTGAGCATGCCGCATGCAAAGCCGATACAAGGGAAACTTTGGGAGCTACGACCAGGAGGAATCCGGTTGTTCTATTTCGCCTACATTGAGCAACAATTCGTTATCCTGCACGGATATCGAAAACAAAATCAAAAAGCGCCTGGTAGCGAGATTGCGATTGCAATGCGATGCATGCAAGAATTAATGGATGAGGTGTAATATGGCTCGTAAAGAAATGACCAGATTTGAAGATTGGGAAGCTAAGAAAATTAAAGATGCTCAGTTTATTGCTGCCGCTGAAGAACTAGAACCCGGTTATCAGATTGCCCGCCTGCGCATGCTGCGAGGGTTGACTCAGGCTCAATTGGCCGAGATGGTTGGAACTCGTCAACCATCCATCGCTCGATTGGAAAACGGTTCGAGCCACCCGAGTTTATCATTTCTAAATAAGATTGCTTCAGCATTAAATGCGAGGATCGAAGTCAATTTAATAGCAGAAATCAATAAACCGGCTTAGGACTTTTTCACAGAAGGAGTATGTTTCACGAATTCTAAAATTTTCGATGATAAACGTATTATCAGTACCCACCACGCCTCTGCTTCGCATGCGCACCGAGGTGGGTCGTTTTTTTAGTTACCGGAGAATCTATAACTCTTGTAGTGTAAACCTAGATTTGGGATATATAAACCAAGGATTCCCCCCTTGATTAATTGGATAATATGGATATAATTTATATACTATAAATTTTATAGTAAGGAGTGTAATGAAAAACTCTTGTCCAATTTCTAAAGCTGCGGATTTCCTTGGATCCAAATGGACGCTCGAATTAATTTATCACCTCCAGGAGCGGCGTCGATTTTGTGAACTTCAGGAGATAATGAACGGTTTAAATCCTGCCACGTTGGCTCAAAGGCTTATAAGGCTGGAAAGGGAACAGATCATCCAGCGGGAAGTTATTCCAGACAGCCACCCTCACGTGGAATACTATTTGACAATCAAAGGAAAAGATCTATTGTCTGTGTACCGTGAGCTGACCAAATGGGTTTCACGCTGGTATCTTGAGGAGGTTTATTGATTAGAATGCAAATCATTAATTTAAAAAAACTCGGAATCGAGAATTCTGGAAACTATTGCGACCCCATTACTGGGGAATGTTATTCAGATATACACAAGGAGAATCGAATGACTACTAAAATTGATCCTGTTTGCAAAATGGATGTTGAAGTTGAAACTGCGAAATATATAAGCGAGTACAAGGGCGAAACGTATTACTTTTGCTCTGCAGGCTGCCAGCGGGAATTTGAAGAAAATCCAGCCAATTATGTACATGATACTGTTAATGAATAATTGGTAAGAAATTCATATCACCAAGGAATTTTAACTCTAATGAACTCCCCTGCAATTTCTCCAATCTTTGGGATTAATATCGATCCCTCGACCACAGCCTTGGTTACCGCTCAAAACCTTTCCCGGCTTGCAGATATGAGCAATGTCGACCTATTGACAATTCAAGATCATCCATATAATCCCGACTTCCTGGATACCTGGACCTTGCTGACCACACTGGCCTCACGCACTGAGCGCGTACACTTAATGACGAATGTGCTGAATACTCCCTTGCGGCCACCAGCAATGATGGCTAAAATGGCGGCCACCCTGGATGTAATTAGCGCCGGAAGGTTAGAGCTTGGTTTGGGCGCCGGAGGATACGAGGAAGGAATGCAAGCCTGGGGTGGAACCGTTGGCGATACGCCGGGTGAAAGATACCAGGTTTTTTCTGAATATCTGACCATTTTGCGGGGAATGCTCGAGAATGCCACGCATGAGTTTTCATTCCGTGGGAAATTCCATCAGGTAAAACAGGTTGTAAACGGACCAGCCCCTGCCCACAGAATTCCTCTATGGATTGGGGCTGGCAAACCGCGCATGCTGCGCCTGGCAGGCAGTAAGGGAGATGGCTGGATAATTGGCACCATCTACATCTTGCCAGACCAGTTGGATACGGTAAACAGCCTGCTGGATGAAGGTGCAGTCATGTCCGGCCGAAAGCCCGAAGATATTCACAGAGGTTACAATTTGTTTGGAGTAATCCAAACCAATCCTTCAGAACGGTTCTCATTTCACCGTCCAGGCATTCTCCAGGGATCGGTCTCAGAATGGGTAGAAACCATTCTGCATTATCATCAGCGCTACCGCCATGATACTTTCATCTTCTGGCCGGTGGCGGGAGATGCTGAAAAGCAGGCAAAGATTTTTCTTGACGAGATTATGCCCGAGGTGCGCCGCTCAATTCGCGACACCTCCAATAGTTGAAAATCTGGAACAGGATTTACGGGTTGGTAACCAGTAAGAAAATGGTGGAATTCTTCAATTAAAAATGGAGCTTAAAATATAAAATGGAAACCTTAAAGCTTACAATTTACTCTGATTATGTCTGCCCGTGGTGCTATGTCGGGCAGGGTGCTGTGAAAAAACTGGAGCAAAATTACGTGCTCGATATCACCTGGCGTCCTTATTACCTTCGCCCGGATACTCCTCCGGAAGGAATGGAATTGCCGCCTCACGCTAAAGCTCATATGGCCCAAACAAATTCAAAGCTTAAACAAATGGCAGATTCCGCGGGCCTGCCAATGGTTTTTCCAGATCGTTTACCTAATACCCGGCTGGCGCACGAAGCCACCGAATATGCGCATCAAAAAGGGAAAGAGCTGGAGTTTCACCGTGCCGTCTTTGACCGCTATTATGGCCGCGGCGAAGATATCAGCCAATGGAGCGTTTTAAAGGCGGTGGCATCAGAAATCGGGTTGGATGGCGCGGACATGCAGCGCGAGGTAGAAAGTGGTAAATTCAGCGAAGTTGTTCGCGCTCATTTGGAAGAGGCGCACGAACTTGGGATTGACGCAGTTCCCACCTATATTCTTAATAACGAATATGCTGTTGTGGGGGCACAGCCGTATGAACACTTTGTCGCGAATCTGGAAGAAATCGAACGAGAGACGGGTGTTCAATTTCAGCGGCAACAGTGATTTTAAACGGTAGTATATATTAAGACAAATCGATTTTTAAGAGAAGAGTGTTTATGTCTGAGCAAAATCTAAACAATCAAGCTGCACAAATTGTGTATTTCTCGCATGGAGGCGGTCCATTGCCTATTCTGGGCGATCCCGGGCACAAAGCGATGGTGGAATTTATGAAGAAATTGCCATCGCAATTGCGCCGCCCTGATTCTATCCTCGTTATCAGCGCTCACTGGGAGGAACGGCAGCCGACCATGTTGGGAGCTGAGAAGCCAACTCTTTTTTATGACTATTATGGCTTCCCGGATGAAGCTTATGAAATCACCTATCCGGCACCCGGTGATCTAAAACTGGTAGGATGGGTCAAGGAAATGCTGCAAGAAAACAATCTTCAAACAAGGATTGATAATGAAAGAGGATATGACCACGGAGTGTTCATCCCCCTGAAGTTGATGTATCCCGAGGCGGATATCCCTGTTGCCCAGCTTTCTCTGGTTCGAGGCCTTAACCCTGCAGCCCATATTGCTTTAGGGAATGCACTGCGCGGATTACTTTCGGAAAACGTGCTGGTCATTGGCTCCGGATTTTCATTCCATAACCAGAATGCCTTTTTTGGAAGACAAAGTGGGGGTGCCGATGCACGGAATGAAGCATTCCAAAACTGGCTGGTCGAAACCATTACCAGTCCACTTACCCAGGCTGAAAGAGAGCAGCGCCTGATTCAATGGGAAATGGCTCCGAACGCCCGTTACTGCCATCCCCGCGAAGAGCATTTACTGCCCGTCCATGTTTGCCAGGGAATGGCCAATGAAGGAGGTAAAGTAATTTTTGATGATGAAATTCTGGGAAAGCGAGGAGTTGCTTTCCTGTGGGATTAAGGATTTAACGATACTGATTTGAACTCTTTCTCCCTGTTATTCCCCCAGTATTGGTCAAAAAGAAAAACAGGGAGAAAAGGGAATACCGAGGCAACACGATCAAACGAAGTGATTGCGGCTCAGACGGTTTTACTTCCGTTCCATTTGACCTTCAAAAGGTATACCATTCTTTTCTGAATGAATCAGGTCAAGTGGAGCCAGGGTTTATCAGACTGAAAAATGCTGCCTGAATGTTCCGAATAGGATAAAAATATATTGTCAAAAATAGTTATTGATTTCTATCACGATGTTCTTTGCGTATGGTGCTTTTTAACTTCGGCGAGGCTGCGGCGAATTAGTCTGGATTTTCCTCAAATTGAAATCAATCATCACGCATTCGCCCTGGCAAAGGATATAAATTCAATTTCTCAGATGTTTGGGGATGTCGCCAATGGTAAGAAGGAGATCCTTCAGCATTGGTCCGCAGCTGCTGCTCATCCAGATGGTGAAAAGATCAATGTGAGCCTGATGCGTACGCGCGAGTTTCCCTATCCGTATTCAATGCCGGGTCTGTTGGCGTGTAAGGCGGCTCAGTTCCAGGGGGGAATGCCCGCCCATTGGAATATGTTTGACCGCGTTCAGCGAGCTCATGCTGTAGAAGCAAACAATATTGTCGATTCGAAAATATTGATGGAATGCGCCGTCGATATCGGGTTGGACCCCATCCGTTGGGAAGTTGATTTTAAGAGCCCAGCTGTGAGGCAGGCGATTGAATCAGATCTAGAAGAGGCGCGCCAGCTTGGAGTTAACGCAGTACCCACCCTGATTTTCAATAAGCACTGGGTGTTACCCGGAGCGGTCCCCGAAACCGCATTGCGGGAGGTGATTGAGAACCTGCTCGCTGACCGCGACCCATCCGCCGCATAATAGAGCTTTCATGGGGTGGTTAAGTAAATACGGCGCAGTGTGTTTGTGAAACTATCGGGTAACCATCCCCTAAAATAGTACCAACCAAAAGTGGAATCTTTTAAAGGATAGTTTTAACTTTTTTTCTCCAGCAGAGTAACATAATTCAATGAAGAGGGTTTATTCATTTATACTATTCTGGAGGTGTAGGTTGAAGTCAAATTCTTCGCCAGTTGAATTATTTAATTCTTTTAAAATTGCTAATTTAAAATGGGAATCTTCAGAAACACCGGAGCTAATAACACGAGAGACATTGTTATCGAATTTAATAAATCTTGAAAGCTCCTTTTTCTTGCTTCAAAAAGATGGTGAGTTCTTCAGTTCAAATAAAGGAATTATCTCGCCGCAACTAAAGAATCCTTATCAAGTTATTTGCTCATGCGCCGATTTTACTCCGTCGGATCTTGGTGATCCTTCATTTCTCAGTTCGTACGGTACAAAATATGCTCTTTATGCCGGTTCCATGGCAAACGGCATTTCATCAGAAGACCTAGTGATCTCCATGGGGAAAGCCGGTTTTATGGGTTCCTTTGGCGCTGGTGGCTGTCTGCCTGACCGGATCGAGAAAGCGATCGAACGAATCCAGAAAGAACTGGCAGGTAAGCCTTTCCTGTTCAATCTGATCAATAGTCCATTCGAACCGGCGCTGGAAACAAGAACCGCAGAGTTGTACATCAAGCGCGGAATCACAGCCATTGAAGCTTCGGCGTATTTGACGGTGACTTCGAACCTTGTCTGGTATCGCCTGGTTGGGCTGTCAAGTTTACCAGATGGGAACATCCAGATCAAGAACAGACTCATTGCAAAGGTATCACGCAAGGAGGTTGCAAGAAAATTCCTGGAACCCGCCGACCAAAACATCGTCAGCCAGCTATTTTCCGAGGGAAAGATCACGGAAGAACAGGCTACCCTTTCGCAGCTTGTTCCCATGGCAGATGATGTAACCGTTGAAGCTGACTCGGGCGGGCACACAGATAACCGCCCGTTGGTGAGCATCCTGCCGGCCATCATTCAATTAAGAGACGCCACCCAAGAAAAATACCATTTCACCCGGCCTACTCGTGTTGGTGCCGCTGGTGGAATTGCCACACCCGCCTCGGCCCTGGCTGCCTTCATGATGGGCGCCGCTTACGTGACCACAGGTTCGATCAACCAGAGTTGCATCGAGTCAGGCGCCTCGGACCACAGCAAGAAATTGCTTTCACAAATGGAAATGACGGACGTTGCCATGGCTCCGGCAAGCGACATGTTTGAAATGGGAGTCAAGGTTCAAGTCCTCAAGCGCGGCACTATGTTCGCGATGCGTGGTCAGAAACTATATGAAGTCTATCAAAAATACGAATCCATTGACGAGATACCAGAGCCGGAACGAGAAAAATTAGAGACCACCATCTTCAAACAAAGTCTGGATTCAGTTTGGAATGAGTGTGAAAAGTTTTTCAACGCGCGAGATCCCAAACAGATCGAACGTGCCATGCAGAAACCTAAAGACAAGATGGCACTTATTTTCCGCTGGTACCTGGGCCTCTCATCGCGCTGGTCAAGCATCGGTGAAAAAGGGCGTGAAATGGATTACCAGATCTGGTGCGGTCCATCCATGGGAGCTTTTAATGATTGGGTAAAGGGAACCTATCTTGAAAAGCCTGAGAATCGGTTTGTGGCAGACATCTCGATGCATTTATTAAGGGGAACTGCGTTCTTAATGCGTATCAGGATGCTTGAAGCCCAGGGGGTGCGTTTTGGTAACGAAATTGGCCGCTACATTCCTGATAAACAACTGGTTTAGGGTTTGGTCTGAACAAAATAAACTGGTTCCTGACCCATAACACAAGTTGTCAGAACAAAATCAATTTCCCTGCGCCAGAATAGACGCAGGTTTTCTTTATTATCAGCACTGGATGCGTACCCCAGAGCAAGCCACCCATCAGTCAAAGGTTCATGATCTTTGAGATGAATATTGATCTTTCGTGTGTCTACCTTTAATCCAAGCATCAACGCCTTTAGCACTGCTTCTTTTGCGCTCCAGATCAGCGTGGCAAGCAATGGTTGATCTTCGGGTGGAGAAAGTAATATTTGATCGATCTCCTCTTGGGTAAAGAAATCCTGAACAAATTCCTGCGGTCTTTTCTCGATCCGCTCCAGATCGATGCCCAAATCTTCCTGTTCACATGAATAAGCATTGAATATATAACCATTGGAATGGCTAAGCGAAATTCTGTCGCCAATACGAGTTTCATTATTGGCAAGCAAGAATGGCGCACCATTCTCAGCTTTTAGTATCTGGATCTGGGAAGGTTCTAATTCTGAAAGTTCCGGCTGCACGGAAAGGATCAAGCGCTTTAGAGCTATTCGTCCAGCCAGCCATTCGCTGCGCCGTTTTTCAAAGCGCAAGGTACCAAGATACTCTTGTTCACGGTCACCTAATATTGAAAGAACCTCACCGCTAATCTCTTTGGTGAGTTCTTCCTGTATTGCTGAAAATGACCAAAATATTGACATTATCAGTTTCTCTCCGAAGGTTTTTATCCTCCGGGGAGATTTCCATTCCAGAATATTACTGATTGCCGGTATTTACCAATTTTTTGAGTGGCTCCACCAGATGTTCTTCAGCCGTATACGGCAACGCAGAAGTGTGATAATCTGTCAATTCAAGGAAGACGTTCCCCTTCGCATCCACGACACGGGCATCAAAAGAGTAGCCAGTTTCGATCGAATGGGGTTCAACTTCAGCATAGATAGCCACCCCGTTCAAAGGCTGCTTGAACAATTTGAGAGTTCCAATTGAATGAGGCAGAGCCAAAGTCCCGGTTGCACCGGCTTCGAATAAACCTGCGGTCTGGAAGCACATTTCGATCAGCAGCGGTGTGGCCTGCAAGGTCGGTTCATCCGCACCCACATTGACCAGCTTCTTGTTGAATTTGCCCAACAATATTCCGTGGTTTGCTTGAGCGGACTCGAGCACCTGGAACGAAGGTCCATGGAAGTAGAGATTGTAGATATCGACAGAAGACACGAGATTCTTTCCACTCCATTGTGGCGGATTCGTAACCTGCTGCATTTTGTGTTCTCCGGGCAGCAGAAAAACGTTGCCGGTGAAATGGAGCAGATGCTTAGTATCACCATTCCTGCGGGTGATATCCGATTCGAGGCTGGCTTCGACTTTGATGCCCTCACGGGTGCGAAACGCCGCAGCTTTCCATTGAATAGTGCGTGCCTTATTCCCGTAGAACTTGAATGGCGCAAGGAATTCTATGTTTTCCAGCCGATCCACATCAAACAGACCATCGTTCGAACCCAACACTGAAGCGATATGCCTGGCTGCCGTTGAAAAACCTTCGATGCCTATGACACCCGGCAATACTGGTATGCCATTGATCTTATGGTCATACAAATAAGATTCCTGGTCAGGGTCCAGTTCCGCTTCCAGGCGAATCCCCTGGTCAATGCTAAAACCGGTCAAATGGCTGAACATCTTGTGAATCGGTTTATCCGTCCGCAGGGTAGCATCAGCTATATCGACATCGACACCGCAATTATCTTTGCAGGAGGAATCGAGTATACCCAGCGAACCGGCAACCACCACCTCGCCCGAAAGGCCAAGTTCAAGGGCCTTTCTGACCATCGGCGCCGCGGAAGCGGATTTCAGCATATCGATCCCTGCCCTCTCCATCAACATGGGGATATTGCCTCTGCTTGCCATCCCCACCTCGCCCCAGGCGCCCCAATCGATCGAAATGGCTTTCATACCATGGTAATGACCAGGTAACCATTCAGCGAACTTCGAAAGCATGTCATTTGCCGCGCTGTAGTCAACCTGCCCGGAATTTCCGAAACGGCCAGCCACGGATGAAAAGAAAACGATCGAACTGGGCAGCAGACCTGCTTTTTCCAATGCCCTAAAGGGCAGATAGAAACCGTCGGCTTTCACTGAAACTGTTTGCTCAACCTCATCGATGGTCTTGCTTTCGATCTTGCGGCTCTTTTCGACCCCGGCTGCGTGGATAAAAAAGTCCACGCGTTTGGAGGCTTTTTTGATCTCATTGACCGCCTTTTCAACCGCTTTCGGGTTGGTCACATCACAGGGCAGGTAATTTGCCTTCGCCCCCAAATCCTGCATGGTCTGGAGCAGTTCGAGCATAGCTGCAGCTCTTTCTAGAGCCATGATTTTTTGATCCAGTTGTACGGGGGTAGCTTTTTCGCCTTTTTCCTGCGCCTGCTTCTGCAATTTCAGCCGGAAGGCGTTGCGGTCGGATTTCATCAACTGCAAATCAGCATCATCTTTTGATGGCAGTTGTGTCCGCCCAAGCAGATAGAAGGACCCGTGAGTCGCCCCGGCAAGGTCAAGCAATACCGGTGACGTGATCTCGCCAGTAGCGCCGCTCACTACAAAGACGCTCTCCTTTGAAAGAGTCAAGCCTTCCATACCCCCAGTGGTCATTTCTCTGAGAGCAACTGAGAACCGCGATTCACCTTCGTATCCGATCTCAGTTGTGACCGGATCCCGTAACGTTTCGTTGATCAGGATATCGGCTGCGGATGAACACTTCACACCGGATTTGAAATCGATGAGTTTGACCAGCTGTGTAGGGCGTTCACGGCGCAATGCCTTTATGAAACCGCTCAGCAAGCCGTCCTGCGGATTTTCACCGTCGATGAATCCCAGCAGTCCTCCCATCGAAGTTGCACAGATCAAGAATGCTGATTCCGGCAGTTTTTGTGCCAGTTCAAACAAAGGGTTCAATTTGTGGGTTCTGCCCCGAATCCAGGTGTCGGGAGTCGAAGCATCCCAATTAAACTTGCCATCCAACTCCGCCAGGTAGTACATTCCCACGAGTGAACCAGCTTTTGAAAGCTGCTCCAGTTTTTCTACAGCAGAAGCAGTATCTGTGAGGACTGGATTCGAATGGGTTGCCTTTACTTTCTTCAAAAGTTCTGCGCCAGCCTTTTTTGAATCTGTGACGATCAAAACATCTCGATTCGCCAAATCCACACCGGTTGTCGCGCATAGCTCAACCTTCGGAATCAACACCAGAGCCGGCACCCTGAAAGTAAGGTTGGTTGTTGATTCAACCCTGGATAGTTGTTCAACAGGTTTAGCAGCATCCGAGAATTCCGATTCTTTCGGTTTAATTAGAGTTGCGGAGCTACTCAATGAATCTTTTACAAAATCTACCACCTTGGCCAGAGTATTGTAGTCGGCCAGGATCAAATCTTCGCGGCGGGGAATCCCATAATGGGTTCGGATCGTAGCGAAAAGTTCGGCCTGCTTCACCGTATCGATGCCGAGATCGGCTTCAAGGTCAAGGTCCATATCCAGCATTTCGGCAGGATATCCGGTCTTCTCACTAACCTCAGCAACCACATATTGTTTGATGGCATCTATGTCCCCGGTTTCAGACAAAGCAGGTTCAGCGTTTTTTGTCTCAGCCTCTACTACATCAGATGATGCAGCGTCCTGAGCAAGCTTTGCAGATTCAGCGCCAATCTTAGTAGCGACAGCATTTTCCGTTCCCAGATTCTCTTCAACAAATCCGATCACTTTGGCCAGATTGTTGTAATCTACGAGGATCAGGTCTTCGCGGCGCGGAATGCCGTAATGGGTGCGAATGGAGGCGAATAATTCAGCCTGCTTCACGGTATCAATACCGAGGTCGGCTTCCAAATCCAGGTCAAGGTCGAGCATCTCAACCGGGTAACCGGTTTTCTCGCTGACCTCAGCCAGGACATATTGCTTGATGGCTTGATTCTCTGATCCAGACTCAGCTTCCATAACCGGTGATGCAATTGGGGCTATCGATGCCATAGCTTCGACTTTCTTGGGAAGATCTGCTGCGGCTGTAATGGCCTCTGGCATACTAACCGCTTTCACGACGTTCGATGTCGCCCAAAGGGTTGGTAATTGACCATATTGCCAGTTGGCATGCATCGGCTCATGGGCAGGAACTCCCTGATCTTTGATGCGCAGTGTTCGCTTCACCAGTTCTGTTTCAGCACTCTCATAGCCGCTTACCGCTGCGAGCCATTGGGTGTATTTTGCACGGTCGATCCTCTCCCCTGTACCGGGAATGCGGTGCATCAGCGTCATGGCAATCTGAGAGCCAAACCCGGCTCCCAAACGCAGGGCATATTGAGGGTTGTAAGCACCTCCCTTCGAGAGGTTGAGATCACCCAACTCGGGATCTGGTTCGAAACCGTCCTGCACGAAGGCGATCGGAGGAACGATACCTGTTTCCAACGCTTTTGTAACCACGGCGTCTTCTATGCCCACGCCCATCGCATGGCCGGTGAAACCCTTGGTATTTGCAATGATCACCCGGTTGGCTGAATCGCCAAAGGTGTGGCGCAGGGCATGGATCTCAGCGCTGGCGCTTCCACCGCGGGCGGGAGTATAAGTTTCATGCGACATGAAAACTGTTTCAGCCGCGATTGTGTGGCGATCGATACCAAAGCGTCTTTCTGCCGTTTGCATCAGGAGGTCCATCACCTCGCTCACGTGATTGACATCCAAACGCGTGCCATGGAAGGCACTGTTGGCGGTATGGGTGGCCAGGATCTCGGCGATGCCGCGGACACCACGTTCACGGGCCGCGTCTTCACTTTCGATCACCAAGGCAGCGGCGCCCATGCCAATGACCAGACCGTTGCGGCGTTTGTCAAACGGGATCGCCGCCATACGTAATTCTCCTTCGGTCGTGGCTGCTCCACTGCCAAACAGACTGGATCCGATCCATGCCATGGAATTTTCATTCGTTACATCATCCCCAGCCACGATCACCACACGGCGGCAGCGACCGGTGCGGATCCAATCTTCGGCGATCGAAACCGCATGTGTTGTTGTTGCACAGGCAGCATTGACATGTGTATTTGGACCACGCGCGCCAATATGCTCCGCAAACTGGGAATGTCCCATCGAGAGCACCCTGAAAACATACCTGCGATCAAAATGGTAATTGCTATCTTTGATCTTGGTTTCCAATTCAGCGGCACGCCGGTGTAGATTATCCAATAATGGAGAATTCGCTGTTTCTTTTGAAGATTTGATGGTGTCGATGAGAGAAGTCACCTCATCCAATTGTCGTTCCAGGATCTTTACTTCATAGAATCGATCCGCTTCTTCAATAGCACGATTCAAACCGGGGAATGCTGATCCAAAAATAACACCAGTATCATCGCGCATCGATTCGGGCAATTTCCAGCGATCCGGCAGGAATGTTCCTTTTGTTGTTTTCTTGAATGACATGACAAGAGGAATACCTGCATTACGCAGCGCTTCGATCCCGGCCGCGATGGCTAATTTTGAAGCAATATCCAGCGCTTCCACGCGGTCTTCGGCGATGCCAAACTCGTCGGCAAGATCAAACTTCCCACCCTGCCCTGCCAGCTTGATGACCTGGTCAATATCATCGATCTCTTCCATCACCGCGCCGGCATCACTCTTCACCAGGCGGGTAACGTGTTTATCCAATATTGCCTGTTGGGAACTTCCATCGATCGGTTCGATCATCATCTGCCCGTGAAGAACACGGTCAAAATTATCATCCTCAAATACGTGCCCTTCTTTCCCGGGGAGACCAAGTCCAATACCCGTCACCACAACCGAGCCAGTAATCGGGAGGGTTCCGGGAGAGGGTATTGCCTGCTGTGGAACATCTACTGGATGGGAAACTTCGATAAGCGGTTGAACAGTGTCTGATTTTTTCGTTTGTGGTTTGCCAGCAGGTATACCAGCCGCATAGATCCCGCACAAAGCCTCGTTGAAACTGGCCTTTCCGCCCTTACGCGGATGATTTGTGGCGATGATGGTGACATCGCTGTTCTCTTTGAGGTTATCCTGTGCCAGGGCATTAAGAACCCGTTTGGGACCTGCCTCAATAAATATTCTTGCACCCTGGCTGTACAAAGTCTGCATTCCCTTCACGAATTGAACCGGTGAAGCCACCTGGCGCGTAAGGATGTCAAGGATCTCTTCACGTTCGGTCGGGTAAAGTTCTCCGGTCACATTGGCAATAATGGGAATGCGCGGGCTTTGAACATTCATCCGCGCGATCACTGAGCGTAGAGGATCACTTGCAGGGGCAACGATCTTTGTATGGAAAGCATGAGAAACCGGAATCTTGACCGCCTGAAATCCTGCAGCGGTGAATTTTGCGATGGCTTCATCAATCGCTGCCGTCGAGCCGCCTAACACCGATTGCAATGGGCTGTTGATGTTGGCAATAACAACATACCCTTCAATCGATTTAATGACTTCGTCCACCTTTTCCAGCGGGGCAGATACAGCTGCCATGCAGCCCGGGTCATCCACCTTGATCTTGCTCATTTCCCGGCCGCGCGCGCTGACAACTTCCAGCGCCTCGGCAAAGGTCAATACTCCCGAAGAAACCAATGCAGCGTACTCGCCCAGACTGTGACCGATGACATAATCGGGATAGACCCCGTATTTATTGAGCACGCGCATCATGGCCACATTGGCAGTGAGCATTGCGGGCTGGGTGATCGCGGTGTTTTTCAGTTCCTGTTCGGCCTGCTTAAGCTGCTCTTCAGAACCGCTCGTATAAATATAGCTGGTCAAGGGTTTCCCCAGAATGGGGGTCATGACCCGGTCAGCTTCGTCGAAAGTGTCCCGAACAAGTGGCTCGGTATCGCGCAGGTCAAGCAGCATATTGACATACTGCGATCCCTGACCCGGGTACATAAAAGCGACCTTTCCAGGTTTGCCGCTGCCGCGATAAACGCCGTACGCCTGCATGGCTTTCCAGGCTGCCGGCGAATCCTTTTCAAAGGCGGAAAGGGTTTTTTCCAATCGCTTGGCCAACTCTTCGCTATTGGCGAAATCAATGGCGATCCTTTCTTCTTCACCCAATTCTTCCGAAGTCGGGCATTGGGAAGTATAAGGATTCCCCGCCTGCAGTTGAGCAAGCTGAACCTCGATTTTTTTCTTCAAATCGGCAGAAATAGCTGCGGAAGCGAAGAATAGGCCCTGATACGGGGCCAAAGTAGAATCGCTATCCGTTTTGGGAGAAACCTCTACGGTTTGAGCAAGGGCTGGTGTTGAGCTCGTTGAAGGCTGAGTTGTAGCCGCAACCCCATTGTTTTGAGTATCGGTAACAAAACTCACCACTTTTGCCAGGGTGTTATAATCAGACAACTTCAAGTCTTCACGGCGCGGGATACCGTAGTTGGCGCGGACGGTGGCGAACAGTTCTGCCTGTTTAACTGTATCGATGCCAAGATCGGCTTCAAGGTCAAGATCCATTTCCAGCATCTCGACCGGGTAACCGGTTTTTTCACTTACAACAGAAAGCACAAATTGTTTGACGGCATCCACATCGGCGTTTGCTATATGTGGAATTTCGTTGGCGCTTTGAGTTTTTACGGTTTGATCTGAAATACTCGCGTTTTTGATTGTTTCGATCCTTGCCGGCATTGTATGGGTCTCTGAATCATTCCGTGACATTCCGGGGAAATATTCTTCCAAAACCACGTGGAAATTTGTCCCGCCAAAACCAAATGCGCTCACCCCAGCAAAACGATAATTATCCTGCTTGACTTCCCAATCTTGTGCGCCATTCAGCACGCGGAAAGGCAGGTTGGCAAAATCGACATTGGGGTTCGGGCGTTCGAAATTGACCGTTGGAGGGAGGGTTTTGTGATACAAAGACAGAATGGTCTTCAAGAGACCCACGGCACCGGCTGCGCTTTTCAGATGACCGATGTTGGATTTTACCGACCCGAGAATGACGCTGCTGTTCTTCAGCCCCAAGGAGCCAAAGATCGCATTCAAACTGTTGACCTCAGCCACATCCCCCACCTTTGTGGAAGTGCCGTGACCTTCGATCAGCCCTACGAGTTTCGGATCGACCCGGGCATCCTGCCATGCACGCGTGATGGCGAGCTGCTGACCTATTGGATTGGGAGCCGTGATCCCCTTGCCTTTGCCATCGGAACTGCCGCCGATCCCGCGGATGACCGCATAGATCTTATCTCCATCACGTTCGGCATCTTCAAGCCGTTTCAAGAGAAAGACAACCCCACCCTCGCCCATGACAAATCCGTTGGCACCGTCGGCATACGGCCGTGAACCGTCAGCGCTCAGGGCGCCAATTTTGGAGAACTTGACATACGATTCGGGACCCATATGGCGGTCAATCCCACCGGTAAGCACTGCATCGAACTTCTCTTCCATCAATCCCTGGCAGGCGGCCTGGATTGCAGCCAATGAAGAAGCGCAAGCTGCATCGGTTACAAAATTGGGGCCTGTAAAATTGAACACATTGGCAACCCGGCCAGAGATGATGTTTGAAAGTTCGCCCGGCATGGTATCTTCAGTGATCGCATGCGCTTTGGCGCGGATATTGTTCGTAAAGCTTGAGATCAGACTCTCTTTGACAGATGCAGGGAGGTTTTCGAATTCAGGGATATCACGGAGCGCCTGGATATATTCGGGCAGCAATATCCTGAAGGTGGAGCGGTATTGGTACTCACCTGCATTTGCATTTCCGAAGATCACCGCCACACGCTCAGGGTTAAGTTTCCGATCTGGATATCCATAATCTTTCAAAGCTTGCTGGCTGACTGCCAAAGCCCATTGTTGGGCAATATCCATCTCTGCCAAAAGTTTTGGCGGGATTGCCAATCCATTCTTAAGAGGATCAAATTGGTATCCACGTACAAAAGCACCAATCTTGGAATAGGTCTTATCGACAGCAGAATGATCGGGGTCATAGTACAGATCACTATTCCAACGATCTCCAGGTACGTCAATCACCGAGTATTTGTTATTGACAATGTTATTCCAAAAAGACGGCACATCAAACGCATCCGGTAAAACAGCCCCCATACCCACCACTGCGATCATTTTTCCATTCATTTTTTTCGCGATCCTCCAATACCATTTTTGGGAAATAAAAATATACTTCCGACAGGAGTACCTTTTTCTCCCGGGACTAGAGTTTAGAATTGAGTTTTACGCATAGGGCTTATTTATCTACCAATAAATATTCACGACATAATTTCGACAGCTAATTTTCTATACTATAAAATAGATAACCCTTTATCGAAAGAATGGATACGAACCGTTTTTCTGAAAATTGTGGCGTCGTCATATCGGTTATTCCAGACAAATGATCTCTTCGCCTTTCTCGATCTGATCACCTGGGGTAAAAAAGATGGATTTGACTTTGCCGGCAACCGCAGAACGCAACTGCATTTGCATTTTCATGGATTCGAGAACTGCCAGAGTCTGGCCTTCTTCAACATCAAATCCAACTTTCACAAAAACGTTGGCCAGAATACCAGGCATTGGCGCAACGATCTCGGAATTCGATTGTTTGGTTTCCTGCCGGTAGATCCTCCTCTGAGGGGTTTCCACTCTGGCAAGCAGCCGCTGACCTTCCACCAGAACTTCAAGATTTTCTGCATCCATTGAATTCAGATAAAGTTCAATGGCTTTCTTCCCACGCTTGAGTACGTGCAGCCCAAGCTTATTGACTGTCTGCAGATCGGCCGAGACTGGTTTACCGTCAATTAGGATGGAATTGCTGTCCAGGTTGACGGTGTATTCGTTTTTTCCTATCGTAATATAGTATAAAGACATTTTTACCTCGTGTTACGCTACATCTGTTCTGACCAGGCTGTTTGCTGCCAGGTGCTTGAATTTTGCATCTGAGGTTCAATCCTCGATTCACGCTGCTGCTGTGCGAACAACGCAGCTGCCAAAGCGATCTCTTTCTCAAGCTCAAGGTTTTGATTAGGTTGTGGTAAATTAACCTCTTCGAGATAGGTGGTGTCTACATCACCTTCGATGAATTTGGGGCTGGTAATGATCTGCTTCAGAAATTCGAGGTCAGTCGAGATTCCGCCGATTTGAAGTTCGTCAAGCGCACGATGCAACCGTTGAATGGCGGTGCTGCGGTTCTCGCCCCAGGCAATCACCTTAGCCAACAAGGAATCATAATCAGCAGTGACTTCTATCCCTTGGTACAAGGCACTGTCCAACCTGATACCAATTCCACCCGGTTCGCGTAAATAATTTATCTGACCGGTGGAAGGCAGGAAATCGCAGGAGGGATCTTCTGCGAGGATCCGCGCTTCAATCGCCGCACCGTGGAATTCCACATCCTTTGGTTCGATGGTTAACGAATTCCCCATTGCAAGCATTAATTGCTCTTTTACAAGATCCAACCCAGTGACCATTTCGGTAACAGGATGTTCCACTTGAATCCGTGGATTGACCTCAATAAAGTGAAATTGATTTTGTTTATCAAACAAGAATTCTACAGTTCCCAAACCCCGGTAGCGCAAAGAACTGCCCAATTGTTGAGCCGCCTGATACAACCTGGTTTTGGTAACTGCCGGAAGATTAGGCGCTGGAGATTCTTCGATCAATTTTTGATGACGCCGTTGGATGGAGCATTCACGCTCACCCAGGCAAACCACTTTACCATTTCCATCACCGATGATCTGAACTTCGATATGCCTGGCTTGCTGGACCATGGACTCGAGAAAAACACTATCGTCTCCAAAGGCAGCCAATGCCTCTTGACGGGCTAATTGAATGACTTCAGGAAGTTCATCGCTCGAACGAGCCAGACGAATACCACGGCCACCACCACCAGCAGCGGCTTTTACGAGAATAGGATAGTCCACCTGAATCGCCAATTCTACCGGAAACTCTTTTGGCAAAGGTCTATCCGAGCCGGGCAATACAGGCAATCCCGCTCTCTGCGCAGCCTCGCGCGATGCCAGTTTATCGCCCAAGAGATCGATTGTCTCAGGACGAGGTCCGATGAAGATCATGCCGTTAGCTTCTACTACCCTGCAAAAAGCGGCGTTTTCGGATAAAAAGCCGTATCCAGGGTGGACCATGGTGGCATGAGTCTTTTTTGCCGCAGCGATTATCTTTTCAGAGTTCAGGTAGGCAGACCGATCGCCAATACAGACGGCTTCATCTGCGTAACGGACGTGTAATGCCAACTCATCTGTATTCGTGAAGATTGCGACCGTTGGAATACCCATTTCGCGGCAAGTGCGTAAAATTCTGAGTGCTATTTCTCCCCTGTTCGCTATGAGAATTTTGGTTTGTTTTTTCATATCGAATATTTCCTCAATTATTGCGATTACAGCGGGATATTTCCATGTTTCCGTTTTGAAACTGATTGACGCTTGTCGTGAAGGATATCAAAGGATTGAATCAATCTCGAACGGCATTCCTCGGGCTGTAAAATATCATCCAGGTATCCACGGGCCGCAGCTACAAAAGGAGTTGCTAATTCTTCACGATATTTCTGGGATAGTTCTTTTTTTCTCTCATCCTGATTCTTTGCATTTTCGATCTCTTTACGAAAAATGATATTCACAGCAGCATCCGGGCCCATCACGGCAATCTCCGCACCGGGCAGGGCATAATTAAGGTCACTGCCCAGGTGTTTGGAACTCATCACAATATAAGCTCCACCATAGGCTTTCCGCAGGATCAAAGACACCTTGGGAACGGTGGCTTCGGCATAAGCATAGATCAATTTGGCTCCATGGCGAATGATGCCGCCGGATTCCTGTTCAACACCTGGCATAAATCCCGGGGTGTCCACCAGGGTGAGTAAAGGAATGTGAAACGCGTCACAAAATCGGATGAACCTGGCACCTTTATCTGCGGCATTAATATCCAGTACCCCTGCCAGAGTGTCGGGCTGATTGGCAATTACACCGACAGGATACCCATCCAGCCGAATTAATCCAATCACCAAATTGGTCGCATATTTGCTCTGGATTTCAAGGAACTCACCATTATCTGCCAAAACTTCGATAACACGGATAACGTTATAAGGTTGTTGGGGATTTTCCGGGATAATTTGCGTGATCTCAGGTGTCGCCCGACCTAAATCGTCCGTGGATTGAATTCGCGGTGGGACCATCAAATTATTTGAGGGTAAAAAGGATAAGAGATAGCGCACGCCCTGTAGCAATGAATCCTCATTATCTGCATAAAAATGCGCCACACCACTTTTACTGCGATGAACCTCAATTCCTCCCAACTCTTCGGCGCTAATATCTTCATGTGTTACAGCCCGGACAACTTCAGGCCCGGTAATGAACATGTGGGCAGTGTTTTCAACCATAAAAACAAAGTCTGTGATAGCAGGGGAATACACAGCGCCACCCGCGCAAGGCCCAAGGATAACCGAAATTTGCGGAATTACACCTGATGCTCGGACATTGCGATAGAAGATATCGCCGTAACCAGCCAATGCCGCGACCCCCTCTTGAATCCGTGCACCGCCTGAATCGTTCAAGCCGATTACCGGGGCTCCGTTTTGCTGTGCCAGGTCGAGAAGATGAGCGATCTTTTTTCCATGCGCCTCGCCAACAGATCCCCCCATGATCGTGAAATCCTGCGCAAAAAGGTACACAATTCGATTATCAATTTTTCCCCAGCCGGTGACCACGCCATCGCTGTACGGATGGCTTTTCTCCATGCCAAGGCCAACTGCATTATGAGTGGCAAATAATCCAATTTCATGAAAGGTGCCTGGGTCAAGCAGTTTCTCAATACGCTCACGTGCAGTAGCTTTCCCTTTTGTGTGTTGGGCATCGATTCTCTCCTGCCCGCCGCCAAGAGTAGCAGATTCACGGGTAGACTTCAATCGATCTGTAAAGTTAACATTTGGCATATCAAATCCTGTAATCCAGTGGACACTTTTTACATCCTAAATTGATACAAAGCACAATTTAAGATGCAAAACCCGCATATGCAAAGAAAGTTTCGTAGTGTGGAATTGTCATCTGATTGAAGTGGGAAAAATGAAATGTTACAATTTCAATCAACGAAAGGAGTGCGCCTTACCATGGAAATAGACAGATTATTATCATGGTTATTGTGTTCATCCCCGTGCACAGAATATAATGCACGCTTGGAATTACTCAACCAATTTCCAGATGATTCTGCCATTCTCACGGCGCGTCGTCGGATGATCGCTCAACCCCAAATTCAAGCCCTGATGACGGAAGTATCAAATTGGCCTGGTGATATTTTAAATAACCATAAAGATGCCTCTGCACAAATTGGTCTTTCTGGCTGATATAGGTTTACGTTTGGTAGATCCAGAGATCGATTTTATTTTGCAAAGAATTCTGAGACACCAATCACTAGAAGGGCCATTTCAGGTTTTGGTTAATATAAATCCTACCTATGGGGGGACGGGTGAGGATCAATGGTCGTGGATGTTGTGCGATGCCCCGCAAGTGCTTTACATTCTATTAAAATTTGGCATGAGTTGTAATGATGAACGAATTCGTAAAGCTAAAGATTATTTAGTTAGTTTGGTTCGTGAGAATGGGTGGCCTTGCTCTGTTGCTCCGGATTTGGGGAAATTTAGAGGTCCAGGCCGCAAAGCAGATCCCTGTCTCTTAGCCACTTTGCAAATGTTAAAAGTTTTAGCATTGATTCCGAATGCTGATCCACAGATTGTCCGAACAGGTATTGAAATGATTTTAGGAATGTGGGAAAAGAGAAGGGAACAAAAACATTATCTTTTTGCAATGGGAACGGATTTAAATAAACTCAAAGCACCCTTAATTTGGTTCGATGTATTGCATACCCTGGATGTTTTAACTCAATTTCCATCGGCTATATCAGACCCCCGCTTGCAAGAAATGCTTGCTGTAGTAAATCAAAAATCAGATGCAAGTGGTCAGTTTATTCCCGAATCCATTTGGACGGCCTGGAAAGAATGGGATTTTGGACAAAAGAAACTACCATCACCGTGGTTGACTTTCTTGGTGTTAAGGGTTATGAGGCGGTCAAATTATTTACAAAATTAACCTGTTGGGTAGTCTTCAAAAAATGAAACCAACGCCAGGTGAGACTCGATATTTATTTACAAAGTCTCCCCACCTGCATACAATCGCTAAGCGTAAAAAACGGGAAGAGAGCATAGCGCCCCGTTATTTCAAATTGGTAATTTAAAATATCTTCAACCCTGGTTTGAGAAAATTTGGCTTTTGATTGTGAGCTTACTGACATTGTCATTTAAGCAAAAACAAGTGGTTTGACAAAATTAAGGAATCCTCCAATTAGATTTACCAGGCGTTGCGAACAGGTATTTGAAAAATCCAATTCCTGGCAGATTGCTAGCGCTTGCTTATCGTTGATCTTGTTTTACGTCTACCTCATTTAGAAGCAAATTTGCATTGGTCAATGGAAGGATTAGGTCCACGAATGTAGATAACGGCATTCTTTCCTTTGCGTGATTCCAGTATTGCGCGAGTCCATAGATCGACCAACTCGCAGCTGTTGCTGCGATCTCAGCAGGAATACTTGACTCGGTTCGATTTAGCCATGTCATGAATAAGCCTTTTACTTGTTCCTTTACCTGAGCTTCCATAAGCGGTTCAAACTGACCACGCGGCGATTTACATTGACTGCTTGCTTCACGAATGAATTCGCACACCGCCTGAATCAAAGCGCGCAAATTATCTTCACTAAAGTGGCAGGCATTCAATGTGCGCTTTTCGATTTCCGTCCTAAATTCCTGGCGGATTTTGAATTCGAAAAGGGCAAATTTATCTGGAAAATGAGCATAAAACGTGGCCCGATTAATTCCAGCTCGTTCGGTAATATCCTGGACTGAAATAGAGTTGAAATCCTTTTCATGAAGCAGTTCTGAGAAAGCCCTTTCTAAAAGCAGACGGGTGCGCTTGATGCGGGGATCGATTTTATCTTCAATTACTGAATTGGACAACATTTTAACTCCTTCGTCGTTTATCCAACAATTTTCGTATTTTGGTGATTGACAAGAATTAACAATACATGTTTAATAAACAACATATGTTGTATTAACAACTATTGTAGTTTATCATAAACTTTACGGAGTGTCAATATGGAAGATGTTTTGCAAATTGTTCTGGTTTTAATGGCTGCCTCGTTTAGCATGGTTTTAGCCCTGTTTCTTATGAAAGTGACCAATCAGTCACAACGATCGGATGAAATTCGCTTGGCGCCCGCGCCAGCCTACTCCCAGCTTCAAAAATTTACTGTAACAAACTCAAGGAGATTATCGAATGAAAACTCAGATTGAAAATATTACCGTCGCCCCGAATGAACAGTATTCTCGGTTGGCTAGTGACACACAAATCCAGCGCACCGCTCAGTCATTAGAGGCTCGCGGCATCCACACCATCATCGCCGCGAATGGCGAAGAAACTCGAACGAAACTGCTGGAACTATTACCGGAGGGGGCGGAGGTTTTCCTTGGCAGTTCCACCACGCTGAAAGAACTTGGATTGAATGAAATAGTCGACAACTCGGACCGCTTCAATTCAGTCCGCGTTCGGCTGGCCAAAATGGATCGTGATAAGCAGAGTCGTGAGATGATCAAAATGGGCGCGGTACCAGAATACATCATCGGCAGCGTTCAAGCTGTAACCGAAGATGGGAGCGTGGTGATCGCCTCCAACACAGGCAGCCAACTGGCACCTTATGCTGCATCTGCAGCTCATGTCATCTGGGTAGTCGGTTCGCAAAAGATTGTTCGAACACTTGAAGAAGGTATTGAACGCGTGTACCAGTATGCACTCCCGCTGGAAGATGCCCGACTGATGAAAGATGTTGGGGTGCACAGCAGCGTCAACAAAATACTAATCGTCCACCGGGAAGTGATCCCCGGGCGGGTCACCATGGTCCTGGTGAAGGAGAAACTGGGTTTCTGATATACAACCATCCATCACCAGGATGAAACGAAGGGCAACGCTTTCAAGCTCTCATGACGACCGCAATTGCCCTGTATGGAAATTTATTCTGAATGACCGCTACGCCAGCCATTGTCAGTGCCCAATCTCACAGGGTATTTGAACAGGCATTACAACGACTGGCTGAACGGGCTTGAAAGTAGGAGATAAAATTGAATTCTAACAACCCAACTTCATTCCTCGAGCGTAAACACGCCAGGCCGCCCACCCGCCAGGGGATGCCCCATGCACAAATCGGCATCCAACCGGTGGCGACGATCAATGCAGAACTATTTCGGCGGTCTTTCTTACTGCCCAATGTCCAAAACCGCCCGACGGTCATCTCCGTTCCTGGAGCGCGCGCACTTTGGGTAGATGAAATTATTCCTCTGGCACATCCCGAGGTGATTGTAAGCGGGCGTGAATTTGCCCATATCCATCCCGATGGTAGCCTGCATCTTTCGTTACCACCGGATCGCGCCCGTGAAGCTGTTGAAAAAGGCTGGGGCGAGCCGCACCCGATCGCCAGCTACCTGGGCATCGAGGGAATGGTCATGCTTTATACCCCGCTCGATGAGGAAGAGCTAGACGTGGTTTTTCAACTGATCGTAGATTCGTACAACTTCGTCACTGGCAGCTCGATCCAGCCGGAGGAGGTTGTCCAAGAAGTTCTGAGGAGAGCATCATGAACATTCCGCAACCCATAGCCATAGCGCCCCAGCGAATCCACCCAAATACCCGACCGGGGCACGTTCACCTCAAAGTCGTCGATCTCGAACGTCAGCTTCCTTTCTACCAGCAAGTGCTGGGGCTGAAATTGAACTGGCGAAACGGGAAAAGCGCCGGGCTGGGGGTTGAGGGGAGGGATATCGTCCAAATGACCGAGATTCCCAACGGCCGGAGATATCGCGGTGTGACGGGTATCTATCATTTTGCCATCCTTTTCCCCAACCGCCGCGAGCTGGCCCGAGTGGTTGCTCGCCTTTTTAACCTGCACGTGCCCAATTACCCAACGGATCATGTGATGACCAAAACCACCTACCTGGACGATCCGGAAGGGAACAACATCGAATTGTATTGCGAGTCGCCTGAGGACGGGATTTCTGAAGTCGTGAATGGCGAGTTCATCGCCCGTCATGCGGATGGCAAGCCCAGCAACGGGCGTGAACCGCTCGACCTCGAAGCGCTCTTCTCCCACCTTGGCAAAGAAGACCGCCTGGATGTGCCTGCACCGGCAGAAACGCGTATGGGGCATTTCCACCTCTTCGTCGCAAACCTGAATGAGACCCGTCACTTCTACCATGAATTGCTCGGATTCGATGATATGGGGGTGGCACGCAGCTTCCAGATGGGGATGGTCTCTGCTGGAGGGTATCATCATCACATCGGCTTCAATACCTGGCAGGGCGAAGGCGCACCGCCACCTCCCAAAGATGCCCTGGGGCTGTCCTATTTCAGCTTCAACCTGCCTGATGCGGTAGAAATCGAGCGCATGGAAGAGATCCTCCGCGAAGAGGGGGTCGATTATGAACGCCGCGCTGACGGCCTGTTGCTGCACGACCCCTCTCACAATGCCCTGCTCTTGACCACCGCTGAACTAATGGAAGCGAACAAATGAAAAACATTGAAAGCCGAACAAATCTATCCATTTACCACATGATCCAGTTTCCCACGTCTTACTTTCCCGAAAATGGATCAACCCGATACCCCGCCATCCTGGCCCTGCACGGGCATGGCAGCAGCGAACGCGATCTGATTGAGCTGGCGCCTCAGTTACCCGAAAATCTGCTATGGGTCAGCGGGCGAGGACCGGTGGTGTTTGCTCCTGGTGCTTACGATTGGTACCCCGTTACGCAATTCGGCCGCCCCGAGCCCTATTTGCTTGAGCAAGCGTTGAAAAGAATAGATATATTCATCGGTGAATTATTGGAAAATTATCCCATTGACCCTAAGAAAGTCTTTTTGATGGGCTTCAGCCAGGGCAGCATGATTTCACTGTCATTCTTGCTAACCCGTCCTGATCGAATTGCTGGCGTCATTGCTCAGTCTGGTTACGTGCCCATGCAGTCTAATCTTGCGATCAACCTGGCGGGGATCAAAGGTAAGCCGGTTGTGATGACCCACGGTTTCGAGGACGCGAGCATGCCGCTGGATTGGTCGCAACAGTCCCGTGATTACCTGTTGAATCATGGCCTGGATGTGGAATATCACAACTTCCACATGGGCCACACCATCACCGCAGAATCTCTGGCTGCGGTGCGTAAATGGTTGGAAAAGCAACTTGCGAATGAATAGAAAACTGATAGGTAGATAGATACGTATAAATTGATAGAAGCAAATATCCAATCAGTGTTATCAATGCCAATTCAATATTTAAAAAGGGAGAGAACCTTAATCCCCAAAAAATCAGGAATGTGCTGATGGCATCAATTGGATGATTGATAAAGAATCCATATAAAGGCCGCTCGATCTTACGTTTGCGGGCCAGGGTTCCATCCAAACTATCTCCGAACCAGTTCAGGAGGAATCCGAAACTCGCAAGGCCAAAGAAAAATCATATTGAAGTTCGTAGCACAATAAGATAAAAAACGAGAAGGGACGCGAACAATCCTAGTCCAGGCAGATGGTCAGGGGTGACCCAGGCAGGCAGATTTTCTGCAAGCCAATTCAGCGCAGGGTGTCCCAAGGCCCAAGGATTGTTTTGTTGATGCGGATATGATTCTTCCTTACTATATTTTCTTCGATTTAATGAGGATTAATAATCGCAATGTGAATAAAAAGTTTATAAAGCTGGTTCCTTTTGTTTGTTTAGAAGTGTACGGAAGGCGACCATTCCCAAAAAAAATGGGGTCCAAAAAGTGATCGCTCGAAAGGCAAGAGTAAGAATAGCAGCGGATTCAAGTTCAACTCCCAAAGTATTTAATGCCAGAGTCATCATGCCCTCCATGACCCCAATCCCAGAGGGTGTAGGCGAAATAATCGTAAAAAGATAACCCAACGTAAAGCCACTAATCACAACTCCCAGATCAAATGCGAGCCCAAATGCCAGAAAAAGTATGGATAAGATGGAGATCAGCAACGCTTTATTCACAAAAGCAAGACCTGTAGGCAAAAACAACAACCGAATATTATTATGGATCGTTTGGGCTCCAATATGAATTTCTTCTGAAAAATGGATGATCTGTTCATCGCTTATGTGTGTCTTTTTTGAAAAAATACGAATAATCCGGTTAAGCGTCTGAAAGATGACGCCCAAGATTTTTTTCAACAAATCAAGGTGTTTACTACTTAAGAATAGTACTAAAACTAACCCGCCAATGATTCCTCCCAACAGGCAGGTGGCAGTAATTTCAAGCCAGGTTAGCTGTTGGTTTGACTGTAAAATGAGAAGACCAACAAGAGCAGTAATAAACAGCGAAAAATAATCAAACAAGAGATAAAGCATGCAAGCGAATGTTACCCGCGCACTTGAAATGCCTTTTTCTTTTGCATCAGATATGAACAGTAATAACGTAGCAATTCCAGCTGAAGGGGTAGCGATCCTTACGAAGTTTACCGCAGCTGAACTTAAGGTAACCATATGCAAATAGGATTCCTTGATACCAACAAGTCGGTAGATCACATAATAGGAAAATCCCATTGTAGCAATCCACAAAAGTATAAGGAGAAATGCCAGGAATACGAATAAAGGTTTCGCCTGATTCAAAATTCTTACTATCTCCGAAACTTCTGATATTTGAGTCAGGACAAATATCAAAGCAATAAAAAGAATCAGTGCGAAAAGTAATTTTTTTATGGTATTTTTCCCTTCGGTATACTCTTAATCATCCCACCTTTTCCGTTAGTAATTTGATGTAAAAATCATCAGAACACCGAGGCAAACAAATACACCGCTAACCAATTTCTCGAGGGTTTTTTCGCTTACCCTATTTGCCAATTTGGAAGTAAGAAGACCACTCATTATCGAACCGACCGCGACGACTAATCCTGATAGGAAATTTACATTCCCGTGAAGTCCATAACCAATCGTTCCTGATGCAGCGGTTAAGGCCATAATCAGTGATGAAGTACCAATGGCCTTGTGAATGGGGTACTTAAGAACAAGGATGAGAACAAGCAAAAATGCCATCCCGCCCCCAGCCCCTACCATACCACTCATCCCGCCAAGTAGTAGCCCAATCCCAATGGAAGCCAATATTGTTTTGGGATTAAGCGGTTGTATATTCTCAACCTCCACCCTGGGTTTAGAGGGAAGCATTGATTTTCTCCACATGGCGATGGCCATGATGAAAATCATGACAATAAACCCTACCCCCATTTGTCCGCCGGTTAAGGTTCGGTTTGCGAAAAGGGAACCGACCTGGGCACCAACGATGGCTCCAAGAGCAAGCCAGAGACCCGACTTAATGTTTACATTCCCGTTTTTGTAGTAAGACCAGGCGACGAATAGGGAGGTAATGACATCGACAAATAAACTCGTCCCAATCGCGGAATGCATTGAAAAACCGAGTAAAACAGATAAAAGAGGCACAACCACCACAACACCGCTTGCGCCAGTTAAACCAACAACACTTCCCGTTAGCAAACCAATACCAATCAAACTGATCAAATGTATGATCAAGGACATATCTTATTGACCCTTTCTATGTTATTCTGCTGTATAAAAAACCAATCCCAAAGTTCCTGGCCCTGCATGAACGCCGATAACCGGTCCCATGTCCGAGGTGATTAATTCCACACAATTAAATTGATTCTTGATTGAATGCTCAAATTGTTGTGCTTCTTCGGGAGCATTTCCATGAAGGATTGCTACATGGACAGGTTGATCGCCAACTTTTTCCTTCATCAGCTCTAGCAACCGGGAAAGCGAGCGAGCACGCGTCCGTTGTTTCTCTAAAGGTTCTATCCGTCCGTTACTAATGTATAAAATTGGCTTGATATCAAGCGCTGATCCTAAAAATGCTGTACCGCCCCCAATTCTTCCGCCTTTGTGTAAATATTCAAGCGTTTTCACTGTAAAAATTACATTAAGTCGTTGTTTTATATTGTCAATCAGCTTTAATATGGCTTGGACATCCTGTCCTTGCTCCGCTGCTCTGGCAGCAGCAAGCGACATCATTCCCAGCCCCAGGGAGACTGATTCAGAATTAACGATATGAACTGGAATCTTTTTAAATTGTTCATTCGCCATTTCAGCTGATTGAATGGTCGCACTCATGTGATGAGAAATCACGACTGTGATAATCTCGTCAACCTCATCTGCGAGTTTGTCATAAATATTGACAAAATCGGCCGCAGTCGGCTGGGCAGTCGTCGGTAATTTTTTACTGGCAGCAAGTAGTTTGTAAAATTCCGCATCATCCAAATCTATTCCAGCACGATAGGTTTTATCGCCAAATGTAACGTAGACAGGTGCGATATGAATTCCCAACTCCTCTCCACGTGCCGGGGATAACGAACATGCACCATCTGTGACAATTGCTACTTTTCGGTTTTTCATGATTTAATCCTTCCTCAAATGAAGTTACTTGTTTTTTTCTTGATTGCCAACTCACACCACGTTGAGTCCATCATGTACCAGGGTCAATTGCGGACTGTGAGGACAAAATGAGTCACGCTAGTTGAGAATACTCGCTACTGACTCGTATCGTTTTTGCGCCTCCCATTCATCCGATGACCATTTTCCGATTATCTACTCCTTTTACCAGTTTTGAGAGGATCCAGCCAAAAGGGATGGCGCCCAGGAAATATGAGGAAATCAGGCCAAAAATCATTTTCAACTTTTTACCAGTTTCCTTTTTTCAAAGGTATTCCAGTTTATTTCATCCAGGATGACTGAATCGATTTGGGGGATTAATTCATTGGGATTCGCTTCAGTCCCGTGAAGATCATAATGAATTGGAAGGATATACGGGACTGCCATTCTCTTTGCCAATTCAATGATGACGGCTTTATATTTTTCAGGTCCAATAGGTGAAGTACGCCAGGGCAGGCATAGAATATCCGGATGAATTTCAGGTGGAAATTGATGAGCGTCGCCGATATGCAATAAGTCGGCATCATCATGGATCAAGAATGAGAGAGGTGTTCCACCAGGATCAGGTAGCTTAAAGCGAAAAAGTATGCTGACAAAGAAATAAACCGGGTCTTTAACCACACTAAAACCTGGCAGAATTTCGATGTTATCGACGCGCTCTCCGGCGCTTACGGGTTGAAGGCGAGAAGAATGCACCCCCAAATTTAATGCAATATCGCACACGTCTTGCGAAGCCAAAATAATTCCAGTGGGAATCTGAGCCACTTTACTGAGATGGTCCTTATGGGCGTGTGAAACACAAATATACTCAACGTCCGGTAAAGGATCCCGTGTAAAATCCGGATCTATCAGGATATGATGCTTGCCAACAATTTCTACACATGAGTGTCCAAGGTAACGAATTTTCATAGAATCTCCATGGGAAAAGAAGATACAAATAATCAGGCTATTTCTTCTTTTGTGTGGTCATTAATTGCAGAACTGATGCGGAAGCGAGACCCAATCCGATCAAATAGACTGGCCAATTAAATTGGGTTGGCCTTAAATCGTTTAGCACAGAAGAGGATGCGGGTAATATCTGAATTGCATCTGCCATAAAAGAGTAAAGCATCATCAAAACGCCCAAAATGAGTGGAATCCAAAAAGAGAGGGAAAAATGGATGAAGGCTTTGTGCTCGATTTCCCTCAGCACTGCCATTCCTCCTGTGATCATCAATATCGAAATTAAAACAGGAGAAAGTACTGGCCCCCACCAGGGTAGAGGGATCAAGAACAATAAATCGGGGTCTAACAGGCTTGTAGGCCAGCCGATGAAAATGTTTAACCATACATAATAAAAAATATCCCAAACGCCAAAGGCTATGAATGTAAAGCTCAACCGCGATTGAATATTATGGCCAGCGATCCAACCAATCGCCAGGAGCATGATTAATGTTGCCAGTTCTCTTCCTAATTCGATGACAGCGATTTGCGGGTCAAAGGGCGGAACCTGAAGAAACAAGTCGCCAATGCCGAATAATCGTCGTAAATATACAACGATGGCGGCTTCCAGGTATGCCATGGCGATTGAAAAAATGGAGATCCAGATTATCCTCGAAACGAGGCGTTTCATTCTTTTGGCTCCAAAAAATGATCCGTTACCTTGTCAAAAAAATGATTTACTTCTGCGTAAATTCCTTTTGCAGAAACAGCTACAGAACCATCTGGTAATAAGATCTCACCCAGAGCCAGGATGCGTCTTTCTGATTTACCGCTCATTACTGCTTGAATTTTTACCGTTTTTCCCAATGGAATTGGTTTACGATAATCAATCGACAGGTTCGCAGTGACAACCCGGTAGCCGGAATGGAAAACAGCTAATCCCATGGCTTCATCCATAACAGCTGCTGAGGCTCCACCATGAACGAATCCTGGAGGTCCTTGTTGTAAATCACTAAACTCGAAGGACGCAAAAATATGATTTCCCGTTGCGAGTTGCCAGGTAATCCCAATGCTCTTTGGATTTGACTTCCCGCAAACAAAACATGATCCATGATCGGGTAAAAATTCCATAAAAAGCTTCCTTTATCAACTTCGTGGCTCTCTGCGAATCCATTCCTTGTGATCCTGAATATCGCGGTCCAAAAATATACGCCGAAGAATTACTTTGCGTCTCTCGGTTTGGTTGATTGGTAGTGGCCGTTGGTTGGCTTCCACCCTTTTTATCAAAGTGATTAACACCATAAATATAGAACACCAAAGTACGATGGAAGGAGCGCCTATCCAGGTGGTGAAAATTGGCAGGAGAATCACAACAACTAACGGAATGGCTGCGGAACGAGAAAGATTACCCAATCCCAAACCAACTAAAACGATTAAAACCCCCCAGGGAAAAAGAACCAGCAATTCGCCTAAAAATGGGCTAAAACCACGCCCCCCATGAAAATTCAAGTATATAGGCCAGTTATGACCGACCATAGCGAAAACACCTGCCAGCATCGCTCCTACTTCCCCCATCCCCAGGCGTAAACCAAGCCAGGTGGGAAGCGCGCCCTTGAATATATCGAAAAGCCCAACCGGTATTATGGCCCATTTTGCCACATGCTCCCATACCATGGAGCCACTGATTGTCCCACTGCCATACTGCCTTAAATCGATTCCTTTTATCCATTTACCCGCCAAATAACCACTTGGAATAGAACCCAGCAAATATCCAAAAAGAATCAATAGAATATTCATAAATATTGATGTGGAAAGATGCTGACTGTTCATCATGTTATCCCCTGATTGGTATACCTTCATTCATAATAATATCCCAAGCCATACAACCCTGGCCCTGTATGAGCCCCCATGACTGGAGTAAAAGGCTCAATCGGAATACTTTTAGGAAGGCCCTGACTGATTAATGCTTGCTGCAAACTATTTGCCTCTTCCCATTTATCTGCATGCATCACCGATAGGTGGACCTTCTTTGCTCCTTTTAAATGTTGAATGAAAATTGAAATAATGTTTGGTATGATGGAATCTTTTCTCCGGACTTTTGCAATAGGAGCAACAATCCCCTCTTGATTGACAGTTAAGATCGGCATGATCTTGAGCGTATTTCCTACCAGATAAGAAGCTTTACCGATCCGACCACCTTGCGCAAGATATTTTAAGGACTCAATTGCAGCAATCAAACCGGTTCGCTGCCTGGCGACAGTTAAGAATTGGATAACTGTATCTAGTGATTTCCCCACTAACAGTTGGTTTGCTGCTTCTAATGCTAAGAATCCCTGCGCTACTGCAGCAGTAAGGCTGTCAAAGACGACCACCCTTTTCTTAGCTAATTCGGCATGGATCATGTTTGCGGCGAGTAAGGCGGAGTTGTAAGTGGAACTCAATTTATTGGAAAGGGTAATACATAGAATTTCATCACTTCCCTGTTCAATAATGTCTAAAAAAGTTTGGTAAAACTTACCGACACTTGGAGCTGATGTCTTTACATCCAATTTTTCAGCACGCATTTTTGCGTAAAGGTCCTCAGGGTTGATATCCACACCGTCACGATATACTTTTCCATTAATCGATATCTACAGAGGTATCACTCTTATGTTTAACTGTTTAACCTCATCTTGAACTAATTGAGAAGCACTATCAGTTACTACGACAGGAAGGTTGAGCGGGTTCATAATTCTCCTTTGACGATTTCTGTTTTGATCCATCCCTTGTTTTTCGATGAAACCAACATGTATTCTGTGCTAAGAGTGGTTTGGCTGTTTGCATTCCTGGTGTAGATTAATTTGTTTATGTTTATCTGAAATGAATGATGTTATTTATTTATCCTTTTCAAAGAAATACCCTAATCCAATCAAACCGGGTCCGGCATGCGCTCCCATGACTGGTGTGAACTCGCTGATGGGAATATCCAATGTTGGGTAAAGTTCTTTTAACGATTGTCTCAGTACTTCAGCTTCTTCAACTGCATCAGCATGCATCACCGATAATTCCAGTCTCGTAAAACCAGGCGTTTCTTTAGCTAGAATCGAAAGAATCCCAGGAATTATGTTTCCTTTTTTACGAATAATCGTGGAAGGCGCTACGATTCCTTCATCATTTATGGTGAGAATTGGTATGATCTGAAGCGCGCTGCCAACCAGATACGCCGCTTTGCCAATTCGACCGCCTTGAGCAAGATAATCCAGCGAGTCCAATGCAGCGATCAATCCCGATCTGTGCCTGGCGCCCATTAAATATTGGACCACATCTTCCATCGTTTCGCCTGCGCGCAACTTCTTTGCGGCTTCAACAGCCAGCAATCCTTGTGGAGCCGCTGCCCTCAGGCTGTCAAAGACAGTTACATGATTCCTGGGGTTTTCACCCGCTATCATCTTTGCCGCATCAACGGCAGCATTGTAATCAGAGCTTAATTTCCCCGAAAGGGAAATACAAAGCACATCACATTCCTGCTGGTTAATAATTCTCTTAAAACACTCATAGTATTGTCCGACGTTGGGCGCAGCAGTCTTTGCTTCAATCTTTTGAGTGCGCATTTTCTGGTAGAGCTCACCCGGGAGGAGATCAATACCGTCCAGATATTCTTTCCCTTCAACCACAATGACCAACGGAAGAATTACAATGCCTAATTGATTGGCTATTTCTGGCGGCACCTGCGCGGCGCTGCCGGTTACGACAATAGGGGAATTTTGAGTTTTCATCTTTGACCGAAAATAACGTCTGCAGGCATGCCAGGTTTCAGTTCGAGATCCGTATTAGGTACAGTGATCTTCACTGCGTAAACGGTTGTTTTACGACCATCAACAGTTTGAACATTTCGTGGAGTAAATTCAGCCTGATCCGAAATGTAGGAAACGGTGCCAGTGAAATCTTTTCCAGGGAAGGAATCTACCGCAATCGAGACGCTATCATCCAACTTGATTTTTCCGTATTCTGTTTCAGGAATATAGACTGTAAGACTTACTTCCTGAAGCTGTCCAATAATTAACGCAACGCTTCCTGGCACAAGCATTTCACCTTCTTCCAGGTTTCGCGTAAGAACAACGCCATCAGCTGGGGATTTGATCGTTGTTTTTTCCAGCTGGATGTCAATCAAAGCCAGAGCTGCTTGTGCCTGCGCCAAAACGGCCTCCGCTTGCTGCACGCCCGAATCCGCCGCCTGAACCATTAAAGATTGGTCGCCGCTTTCCAGGGAGTTTAAATAATCTATTGCCCTGTCCAATCGTTCTTGTGCAACTCGAACGCGTGCCCGCGCTTCAAGAACTTCTGTCGCTGCTTGAGTAGTTAAAAGGCGCTTATAGTCGGTTTGAGCAGAACTTAACTCTGTTTTTGCCGTGTCATAAAGATCATTCGCATAGTTGGAAATATCTTCTTTGTCCTGTGCATCATTAGCCTGAGTTAGCACCTGATCAGCAATTAAGAACGCGACCTGTGCGTCTGCTAATCGTTTCTCGGCTGACAAAAATTCTTGTGAGGTATTATCAGCCAGGACTTTTTCAAGATTTGCTTTTTCTATTTCCAAATCCGCAGCAGACGCATCTACCTCTGATTGGGCAGAGTTGATTTTTTCCTCTTTGTCAAAATACCAGGCCGGAAGATCAAATTCGTCGGGTTGAGGGATTTTCCAACTATTGACACGATTCTGTTGGTCTTGCAAACGGGCACTATTAACCGCAATATCATATTGAACCCTGGCAGAATTAACAGCTTTTTCAGCTACGGTCACCGCTGCAGAAGCCTGGTTGCGCTGCGCCTGGAGTAAGGCATCATCCAATTGGAAAAGCACATCGCCTTTTTTAACCTGAGAGCCTTCATTTACGTTAACAGAAACAACCGTGCCACCAATCTGAGAAGCAATATTGATCTCAGTAGCTGAAATAATCCCAGAGGCGTTGAGTTCCTTGGTTGCATTTCCATTGATACCCTGGCAACCAGTCAATGAAATTGCGAGGGCAAGAAAGCAAGTGGTAAAGATTAAAACATGTTTTTTCATTCTATAACTCCTTTATGAGTTTATTCGTTTGCATTCAAACACTTAAAGCCGTTTTTGGAACATAAGAACGCTGGCAAAGAAGACGATGATGCTAAAAACTGCCATGGGCCAAATCCATACCCACAACGAGGCAAACTCAGCGCCTTTTAGGATAATCCCGCGAACGATTTCGAGAAAGTAAGTCACAGGTAAAAGGTAACCCGCATAATAAGCCAACCAAGGCATATTTTCCCTTGGGAAGAGTAAACCTGCTAATATAAACGATGGCATCATGATGAAAGATGCCATATACATGGCTTGCATTTGGGTTTTCGAAATATTCGAAATGAAAACGCCAAGACCCAGCGATCCAAGCAAAAAGATCAGGCTCAGAACTGCAAGAAGTGTAATACTGCCAGCAACTTTCACGCCGAACCAGATCGCTCCAACTGCTACCGTCATGACCACATTTACAAAGGCAACCACAACAAAAGGTAATATTTTGCCGAGCATTAATTCCCATGAACGGACGGGGGTTACGATCAGCTGTTCTAAGGTTCCCTGCTCGCGTTCCCGAACAATGGCAAAAGCGGTCAACAGCAGGGTTTGTATTTGCAGGATAATGGCAACCAAACCGGGGATCATGAAGTTCATACGTTTCATATCCGGGTTATATAAATATCGCAGACGGGCGTCGACCGGGAGGTTTAGCTGCATTCCGGAACCACTTCGTTCAAGACGGTTGATAAGGATTTCCTGGGACATCGACTGACTGATCGTCTCGGCAGCTAACTGCGCTGTTTGGGCAACAGTTGGATTTGATCCGTCAATGTAAAATTGTATAGTTCCCGTCTCTCCTGTGCTGATATTTCGGCCAAAATCTTCCGGGATGTATAAGCCAGCCTTTACGGTTCCTTCATCCAGCAGTTTTAGAATTTCATTTTCGCTTTGAGCTGAATATGTGTATCTAAAAAATCCGCTCACTGCCAACTTGTCCACCAGAGTGCGGCTGTTTTCGGTTTGAGATAAATCGGCAACAGCCATTGGGATATCCGTTACGTCATTCGCTACTGCATACCCCAATAAGAAAAGCATCATGACGGGCATAACAATTACAAGGCCAAGGGTGCGAGGATCCCTTATGATGTGCAACCACTCTTTTCTAACAATTGTGAACATTCTCCGGAAACTTTGTCTCACATAAACCTCCTTATTCAATGCCCGCCCGTAACTGCTGGCGATTCTCTTGATCAACCAAAGAAACAAACACGTCCTCCAGAGATGGAAGTACCTTTTCAATTCGGGTGACCTGGATTTGATTTTCAGTTAATACTTTGAGGATCAGTTCCTTATCGCTTTCAATCGATAAGAGCACATGCAAAAGCACACCATGAGCCGCGACATCCTTCACCTCTGCCATGGATTTTAGAATTAGTTCAGCACTTCCTGGCGATATGCAATCCACCTCAAATAAATATCCCTGCATATTGTTCTTGAGCGTATCAGGATCATTTAAGGCGATCAGACGCGAACGATACATCATACCTATCACATTACAGAACTCTGCTTCATCCATGTAGTGAGTGGTAGCCAACACACTCACTCCCTGACCAGCCATGGTGTAAATCATTTCCCAAAATTCGCGCCGGGATACCGGATCAACACCGGCAGTGGGTTCATCTAAAAACAACATGGGAGGTTCATGGACAATGGCGCAGGCTAAAGCCAGCCGCTGCCGCCAGGCACCGGAAAGGTTATGCGTTAGCTGTTTTTCATGCCCACCTAATCCAGCCATTTCGATCAATTCTTCAATACGTTCTTTGATTCGCTCTTTTTGAATGCCATAAAGGTTCGCATAAAACCAAAGATTTTCATATACCGTCAGATCGTTGTACAAGGAAAATTTTTGTGACATGTAACCGATATTGCGCTTGACTTGTTCTGACTGGTCAGCCACATCAAAGCCCAGCACACTGGCCTTTCCTTCTGTCGGTTTTAACAAACCGCAAAGCATGCGAATGGTGGTTGTCTTTCCTGCCCCGTTCGGGCCAAGTAATCCGAAAATTTCTCCTTTGGGGATTTCAAAACTGATGTGATCCACAGCCGTAAAATCACCAAAATTACGTGTCAGCTGATGAACTTCGACAGAATTTTCACGTTTCATACAGGATGCTCCTGTTTTTCAACCAGGTAGATGAACACATCTTCCATTGTGATTCGCGCTTCACGTAGAATTGTGATTTCTGCTCCTGCCTTATTCAATGCAGCTTTCATATTTTCTTGGACGAGCATTGGATTACTTACAGAAAGCCGCAAGCGGTCACCGACTGCACGCCATTGAATCACTCCCACGATGCTATCCGCCGCCTGTCTAAGGGTCCCTCTCGGTCTTGCTTTGACTTCGACAATCTTAAAGGGCATCTGTTGTTCCAGATCCCCAGGTGCTCCAGAAATCAATTTTTTACCCTGGTAGATGATATTGACAACATCGCACCGTTCTGCTTCATCCATATAGGGTGTGCTAACGATGATTGTGACTCCTCTTTCAATTACCTTCGCTAACAGCTGCCATAACTCGCGGCGTGAAACAGGATCCACTCCGGTTGTCGGTTCATCCAGAAGTAAAATTTCAGGTTCATGGATCATCGCGCAAGCCAGAGCTAATTTTTTCCGCATGCCACCTGATAGATTTTCACTTCGCCGAGATGTAAATTCAGTCAACCGGGCAAAATCTAGTAATTCAGAAATTCGCTGTTTTTGTTTTTCGCGCGGAACGCCATTCATATCAGCAAAAAAACGAAGGTTTTCCAAAACACTTAGATCTGGATATAAACTGAAAGCCTGGGGCATATATCCAATTCGCGAGCGAACTTGCTCGGAATGTTTGAGTACATCAAATCCTGCCACTTGGGCAGATCCAGAAGTTGGGTTTAGTACGGTTGATAAAATCCGAAGAAGGGTTGTTTTTCCGGCTCCGTCCGGTCCCACCAGACCATAAAGCTGACCAGCTTCTACGTGCAGGGCGTAATTATCCAAAGCAGAATGGTCTTCTTTTGACTGGGAAGGATATCGTTTGGTTAAATTAAATGTTTCGATTGAGGTTGTCATAAGAAATTTACCAAAAAGACCAAAATATTATCCATAATGAATTATGCTTTAAGGACCAAAGAAAACATGTCATAGATGTTGTTCGCTAAACGGTTTGCCAACCGAGGTTCCATTTCCGAGACCAGAGATTGGTACCGCTGGATATACTCAAGAAATGGCTGATCTCTTTCCAAAATTAGTGAATTGTCTGTTGCCAGCAAACCCAAAATAAAACCTCCTAAAATGATTAACCCTGATTTTGAAAAGGATTCTTTCCATTCAAGTATTTGGGGCATTCTCTCAACGAGAACTTTTCGTCCCGTATTTTTGCCGAGACGCAAAATTAGCAAAGTTATCACTTCATAGCAATACCGAAGTGTCTCAGGCGCATCTGGTGGTATCCTCGCAATTAATCCGTCAGCTAGATCGTGGTCATGAATATCGCCTGCTAGAATTCGCTTCATAATTTGGGATTTTACGTTCTCCCAGTCGTTCAGATCAACACCATTTGCCAATTCTGCAAACCGGTTATAGGTTAATTGTGTTGGAAGAAATACAATTTCAGATCGACCAACCTTACTTTTACCGGCTTCAATGCGATATTCGGAATTTACAAAGCCTTTATCTTCAAGGAGACGAAGCATGTCATAAGCAGTAAAAGGACTTACTCCAACTCTTTCGGCTAGAGTTGAATAATGAATTGGTCCCTTAAACTCACGGCACAAGTCCAGTAGACGGATGATAAAAGTTTCTTGACGGTGTGTAAGCTTCATAAATTTCCAAAATAACCAAAGAATTGTTATATGTTATTGTTGAATATGGAAATTGTCAAGGCACTTGATATCGTTGACGCATAACTGATGGTAAAAAAAGCTAAAGAACATGACTTGACGAACCCACGATAAACAGATACTATACGAACTTCGATTAGGTACCGCAGCGTGCCCGGCAAGCGCTTACCCTTTACAGGGCGCTTCGCAGCCAGAGTTCGTCAGGTCGGCTGACACCTGCCCTGGTGGGCGGAGCCAGGGTTTGCAGAGCCCGCCGCACAAATCCCGAAAAGACTGGACGATGTGGCACGGATTCAGGATATTGACTCATAACCCGGAGGTCAGTGGTTCGAATCCACTCCCCGCTACTAACGAGAACCGTAGTCCCTGGGGCTACGGTTTTTTGATAGGCCTGAGGGTCGATGGTTACGAAAAATCACTTTTGCCGTAGGCATGCTTCGCGAGGAGGATTTTTCGATGAACCGTAATCCCTCAGGCCTGTTATTTTCTCTTTGTATTGACGGCTTCGTCAAATACAAAACCGCCGAAGGCTTAAGCCAACGGACGGTCGACTCGTATGAGTGGGTACTGCGTAAGTGGATGGAAAAGATCGGTGATCAACCGATAGGGAAGATCACCTCTGCCGATGTGCTCGATTACATGACCTATCTGCGTACCGAGTATGTTCCCCACACCTTCGCCAAACCGAATCCTGCGCATGATGCGCCAACACGCAAACTCTCCCCCAAGACACTGCGAAACCACTGGATCACTTTCAAAGCTTTCTTCGGTTGGGCGGTTGCAGAGTTCAAAATCAAAAATCCCATGGAAGGCATCCCGGGACCACGTTATAAAGAAGCACCGGTGGCTGCCTTTACTCAAGAGGATCTTGCTGCACTGCTCAAAGCCTGCGTCTACTCCCGTGAGTACAATCCAATCAATCGCCATAATTTTGTTACCCGGCGACCATCCGCTAAACGAGATGAAGCCATGATCCTGTTCATGCTGGATACCGGTTTGCGCGCTTCCGAGCTTTGCAGTTTGAAAATCGGCGAACTGGATTTGCGCACTGGTAAAGTTATCATCAAGCATGGAGACGAAGGCGGGGCAAAAGGCGGCAAAGGGCGCACGGTGTTCATCGGAAAGAGCACCCGCCGGGCTGTATGGCGCTATCTGGCTGACCGCGAAGATCGCGACGACCCAGAATCGCCAGTATTTATCAACCGTGGCAATCATCCGTTTAACTCCAATAGCCTGCGTCATTTGATCGTACGCCTGGCGGATAAAGCGGGTGTCAAAGGGGCTCATCCCCATAAATTCCGGCATACTTTTGCAATCACTTACCTCCGTTCAGGCGGGGATGTTTTTACCCTGCAAGCCCTGTTAGGTCACAGCTCGCTGGACATGGTTCGTCATTATGCTCAAATCGCCGAGATGGACATTGAACGAGTGCATCGGAAAGCCAGCCCAGTAGATAACTTGAGGTTCTAAAAACAATCATTTTCTCTTTACGCCAGAGCTGGAGGAAGGGACTCAATAAATCCTTCCTCCAGCCATTCAGGCTATTTACGCTTTTGGGCCTGGCAGGGAAGCTTGCATGTTGGGCGGAGCGACGGCGAATCGCAGCATTGCTTGCGCACCAGAATGATTGAACCATTTGCCATGACTTCATAATCCAGGCAGTCACCAGGTTGTAAATCCAACAGGTTACGAACCTTTTTGGGGATTGTGATGGCGTTGGTCGCGGTAATGATAATCGGTCGTTTTTTCAAATAATCACCTCCTTTCCTTTTGAGATTGCTGTAATTTTCATAATCCAGCTCAGCCGGATATTCTGAAACTCAACCGGGAACATGGCTTTCACCCACAAGAGGAAACGCTGGTTGGTATTCAAGACGCCCTGTAATTCTGCCTGATCCAATCCTTTCTCGCCTACCTGAAAAAGGAAATCAGAAAGACTGGAGTTGAAAGCGTGCACTGAACCGAGCGGTTGCGAGCCAGCCCAGAGAAGCAGCGCTTTAAGATGCTCGAAATCGTTAGAGATCTGAAGCGAAGAACGCCCATGAACATCTCGTGAATACTTCAGGAACAACTTAACTTTGAGATAGTTCTGCCGATCCAGCATTCCAAATCCCGCGATTGACAATTCCACCGCAGATGGGACATATGCCTTTCAGATGGCTCAGGTGGCCTTTGACAGGGTGAATTTTCCCATTTTGGATTTTGACGATGGTATTGCAGCGCATGCAAAAGCCTTCCCCCGCTTGAAGCGGATGGGCTGGTTTCTTTCTGGCGTTCCGTTGACTGTCAACCCAGGCGGCAAATTCCTTGCCGTCGATCCAGATATGGTTGGATTTATCACGGCTGTGTGGCGCGCCATGATTGAGCCAATCCCGCAAGGTGGTTTCAGGAACGGCCAAGTCTTCAGCGATTTCCCGCGGCGTGTAAAGCATGGGCAGCAAGCCGGGTGCTTTGATCAAGACATTCCTGGAAATCCGGCAGTTTGAAGTATTTTGGTTTTCCGACATTCTTCTCCTTTGATATTTGGAAACTTTGCAAAGAACAAACATACGCCAGCCATGCCAACCCCTTAAGAGAATGGCGTGGCTGGCGTATCCTCTTCCCATTGATAGGTGTTGAATGATCCTCGTTTTGTAACTCTGATTCGCGGATCATGATTAAGTTTTGAAAATGCCCGGTCGATCGTCCTGGCGCTGCTATTGATTTGGAGTGCTGAGATGAGCTCATTCTTCTTGAATTCCTGCGCCGGAACGCTTTGCAGATATTCCAGGATATCCGCAAAGATCAATTCCGCCTGACCAGGCACGCGCACCAGTTCAGAAGCATTCGTTTCAGAAAATCGGAGCGCGATGCTCTCTTCGGCCGATTCAATTTGGAACTGCAACTGCGCGGGTGGCAGGGATTCACGCACCTTTTGTGGAATGATCGTTCGCATCGAGTTCGCTGAATGCTGGTTTTCGTGAGTAACCACAATGGCGGTATCGACAGACCCTAAAATATCAGAGGAGCCCCGAACGCGATAGGAAAGATCGGTGTTTCCACCCTTATTGAGATGATGAATCAGAATGAAAGTCGTACCTGTCTGGTTGGCAATTTCACGCAGGGTGTTCATCATCGGTGATATTTCCGCGACCGAATTTTCATCTGCGCCAGGCATAAACTTGGCCATGACATCAAAAATGACGACAGAGGCATCCAATCGATGAATGCGTTGACGTAATGCCAGTACTTCGGAAGTGACTTTCAGGTTTAGCGGAGAAAAGTCGAAAATCAGATTTGCTGGCGGTTGAATTCCTCGCGCATGGCACAGTTTGAGAACGCGCGAACGCATACCCCGGTAGCTGCCATCCAGGAAGTGATACAGCACTTTGCCCTGGGTTACCGGTTGGTTATCCCATGCCAGACCCGAAGAAGCCATGCCAATCGCCAGGTCCAGCGCTAGAAAACTCTTTCCGGCTGCCGGCATACCGGCGATCAAATTGATTCCGCTGGCCATAATCCAGTCTTTGAGAATCCAGGTCAATTCACCCATCTCCGACAAACACAATTTCTCTGCGGTCAGTACCATTCGCTCCGTGACTCCCGACAAGGCGGATGAGCTGACAAAGAATTCTTCCATTTGATGCAGAGCTTCAGAAAGCGGTTTATCTTGAATAGCATTTTGCGCAAGGTTTGTAGCGACCTCCAACGCTTTTCGCTTAAGTGCTTTTTCACGCACAATCTTCGCGTAAGACTCGGCGTGCATGGCAGTCGGAGTTGTATTGAGCAGCCCTGTGATGTACGCCGGCCCGCCAATTTCCTTTAGTTTTCCGCTGGTATTCAAAGCATTACACAAGGTGACCTGATCAATCTGTTGCTCAGATTCCAATAGGTGATTCATCGCTTCCCAAATCCAGCGGTGTGAGTCGCGATAAAAATATTCCGCTTTGACGATGGTGACCAAATCTTCAAATAGATAAGGTGCAATCATGATCGAACCGAGCAAGGCCTGTTCGGCATCAATATCTCTGGGCGGAATGGGATCGGACATCAAGGTCTCCAAATGGTTTGATATTTACTCCTAACAACACAAGGTCATCTGAGAAAACGAAAAGCGACCGGCATAACAAATGGCTTTGTTATGCGGCCGCTCCTACGATTTGATGGATGTCCAAGGAGATCAGCGACCCGAATCGATACCATTTTTATTCTACAAATAAATCAGGCATGATCCAAGATGGTCAGGTCAATTTGCATATCCCCCTGATATTTAGGTTAACTGACCTGAAGGTTAAATGATCTAAAAATCCGGATGACGTATCCTATTGTTTGGCTGATGATTTCAAAGTCCGGGAAAAGACAAGACATAACAATAATATCGACAAAAAATTAGGGTCTGCGTCCTAGCTGACGTGCCGCAGACGCCTTGTTGACACGCCGCTGAAGTTGATCGAATAGAATGGGTTCTGATGCATCCTTTCTAATGGAACAGTGTGAATTATCTTCCGACCAAGAAAGACGAGATATGGTCATTTATTCCGAGGGTATCAATTAATATCCTGCGCTGTTTCAAGATCAATTGATCATACAAGCGAAGTTAATCAGTTTGTTTTATGATCGTAGAGTCAAAAAAATATCCCGCTTTACGAAATCCTCATTCAATATTCATAGGTTCTTCACACGTTGAGAGTAGGATTATACTGAAAGTGACATGGAAATATGATACTTCGACCAAAAAGATGTAAATACTATTCCTAAAAGGAGATACCACATTATGAAACACAAATTTCTTATTTTTACCATTATGGCTGTAATTCTCAGTTCGTGCAGCACACCGACTAATTTATCTACAATATCAACATCTTCAACCACCGAACAGGTTCCCGTGGGATCTTCTCCAATGCCTGTGGCAACCAACGATGCAGCTTCAGTCACCGTTGATGACGGCGCAAGCATCGACCCAAATGCGTTGAGTACAGCTGTAGATTCAATTCAATCGGGTGTGTTATCAACCTCCGAAGCGGATGCATTGCTTTACATGCGGGAAGAAGAAAAATTGGCGCGAGATGTGTACCTGAAGCTCTACGAAAAATGGCAATTGCCTGTATTCCAAAATATTGCTGGATCCGAACAGACGCATACCGATGCTGTGAAAACACTACTTGATCGTTATGGTTTAACGGATCCATTTTCTGAGGAGATCGGTGTTTTTGAAAACGAAGCTCTTCAGAACCTCTACAACCAATTGATCACCCAGGGCAACCTTTCCATAGCCGATGCACTCAAAGTTGGAGGAGCAATCGAAGAGATCGACATCCTGGATTTAGAGGAACGTATGGCTCAGACCGATAAAGCTGATATTATTCTGGTTTATGAGAACTTGCTAAAAGGCTCTCGAAATCACCTGCGCTCTTTTGTTTCGACTTTACAAACTCAAACTGGTGAAACCTACCAACCCCAATATCTCACGCTGGATGCTTATCAGGTGATTATTAACAGCCCAAGTGAGAGTGGCGCTCCTGGTGGAAAAGGACCCGGAAAATAAAAATAACCTGGCAATCTTCTGTGTGTGCAAAATTTATTTAGTATAGGTGAATAGCCATTTCCGTACCATAATGTTTCATTGAAAATTATGGCATCTTGATCTAAAACCCCAAGGGAGGTCGCTGTTACTGAAACCTCCTCTGGGGTTTACTGGATTAAACCTTCCCATCCTACAATGCCTGGAGGTGAGTGCCTTCTCAAAGTAAAAATGGGCGCAAATTAAAAATTAAAAGACAAATCGTATGGTTGTCTACCAATTTCACTTGACATAATCTTATCCTTGATCTGCTGAATTATATTCTCACTCCCGATTCGGGAAAATTCAAATAATTAATTATCGGCAATTTTAAACGTCTGCGGCCAAGCTGACGTGACGCAGACGCCTTGTTGACACGCCGCAGACGTTGACGCAGACCCTACCGCAGACGTTGATTGAACAGGAAGGGCGCTGAAGCGTCTTTTAACGTAAAGAGATATGGAAATACCATTCGACCGAGAATTTCCCCTCTACCCAGAAAAACTAGAATCTAAACCGTTATAAATTGCACCACCATGGATAGGTAAAATGGTGATTTCAAGAACTGACAACCATACGCGGCAGGTTTACCCAGCATCGTCCAGGATAATCGCTCAACCGTTTTCCACCAGATATCCGGGATTTCATACCAGGCTGCGCTTGAAGGACGTAAGGTTCACCGGCTCGCGAAGATGTGAAAGCGGACCTGCAAAGATTTCACCCAGCAAACCTGGTTGTTTACTATTTAGCGTAAAGAGGTGAGAAATGATCGGGTTGCCTCAACCTCTTCTCTTCGGCCAGTTTGAAGAACTATAAGTAAAGTGATCTACTCAATGTAACCACCGTAATTAATGCTATCGTGTTTGAGGAGTATGTTGCAAAAGCCCCAGATTTTTTGTACGACGTCCATGAACAAATCCTATATTTAGATAATTAAAGCGAATGAACCAAGTCGCTTACAGAAGCTTTTAGGACTTCCTAACTGGTTTTACAAGTTGCCTCATCAAAATTCGCCTTGCTACTTACTTCCACGTAAGGGTGAACCACATTTCTAGATTCTCTCAAAGCGTGACTGAATTTTCCTCGATCAGTTTTGATCCATTGCAATTCCACCGCGACATCAATAAGGGTACTCAAGGTCCAATCGTGAATCGGCTTTGGTTTGTCATCCTTTTTGGGCGTCGCTTTTGCGGTATATGCCTCCGATATACTCATCGATGCTCTTGCCAATAATAACGCTTCCAAAATACTTCCCATTAGGATGACAGCAGATAAATAGCAGCCAGCTTGTTGACATAATTGTGCCTCAATCCAACGTTTCTTTATTACCTCTTCCAAATTGGGCATTACTGAAGTCAACTGAGAAACATCTGGTGCTCCTTCTATTCTTTGTTTTTGTGTAACCAAGCCAGAATTATAAAATCGAATAGCTGATTCACAATAATGAGCAAGCGCTTCCAACCTAACTCGGCGGCTGTTTGCGGTAAAATCTACATCTTTTTCCATATCCTCCAAGATTGAAGGAGGAAATCCTGGCATACCTTTAAATACTGCCCGTACCTCCCGGACTTTAGCGTCGACATCACGTAATCCAATAAACCTATCAACAGCGGCTGAGCCATCAGGTAATCGTATTTCAAGAAGAATTTTCAGAAGCATGGAAATGTATTGATTATTTTCCATAGTAATGTTTACTCTCTATTGCTCGATTTAATTCTGCCAGCCAGTCTTTCAACCAGCCGCCAATGTCTCGGTTTTTCCGAACACATTTCGCTACTTCAGACTCATTAGCAGTGTCTTTCGACCATCTTTGCCCAATTGGTGGATTAGACCGCGTTGCATCCAGCGCGTGAGTGTGGAAGTGTTGAGCTTGTATTTCCGGCCGGCTTCATTGATGCTGATCGGAACGCCTTTCA
>Ga0255346_1000632_pt1 | contig 56033 bp, 52 predicted proteins | sample wastewater_treat_FD_194410 | JGI IMG/M metagenome (GOLD analysis project Ga0255346, IMG submission 194410) | Wastewater microbial communities from Lulu Island WWTP, Vancouver, Canada - plant22 | ecosystem: Engineered > WWTP > Wastewater > Unclassified | place: Canada: Vancouver, British Columbia...
GGTATTTCAGAAAGAATTGTAAAATGCCCAATTGGATTGTCCGTAACTATGCCAAAGCTTACATCATATACGCACCCAGTATCAAATGTCGCGCAATATTCATCATAAGCCCATACGCCTGATTCATCCCAGCCATCTCCGATTCTTTTATATAAATAAGTAGAAGGCTCTGGTTCTGGAGTTACTGAAGAATCCGTCGTATAAGGCAAAACATAAAATTTTCCGGCATACGAAACGTAATATCTACTTTGTACATAAGGATTAACTAAGAAAGTTTTTAGGCCTACTGATAAATCTGAAGGTTGTTCCTGAGAGACTTCTAACGTATCGAATTCAACGTTATTCCCGTATGCTGTTCCAACATCATTTATTGCATATGCTCTAACAAAATAGTGTGTAGAAGGATTAAGGCCAGTAAGATAACTAATGTAAGATCCTTCGCCTGTTCCATTATTCGTTGATGCGTTTGATACTGTTGGATTTAAACTTGTATTCCAGCATATTCCTTTTGCAAAAACAGATGTGCTTCCATCGTGAATAACATTTCCCCCACCTGTAGCTGAATATAATGAAATATCAGTTATTGAATTTGTAGTTACAGTTGGAATAGATGTTGATGGTTCTTCACCATTATATTCAGTTACAGTTCCTTCTCCTATTAAAACGATTGATTGCCATGTCGATACATCTATAATTCCTGCGTCATATACCGTTCCTGCGGCGTCTTCCATCGACGCATCTAATAGATATTGTTTATTTATACCATCGGAAATATTATAAACTAGATGAAAATATTGACTAGTATCTATGATATTTACTGATGCTTCATAAAATTCAATGTTATCAAAATAAATTGATACATCACCATCTGTTCCTGTAAAACACAATCTATTATTTGCATCAATTAAAGGATTTGCATACAATATTTCCTTTTGCGTACTAATATCATTTATGACAAAATATCTTTGATCTCCAAACATATAACTATAAAGAGCTCCTAAAGAACTTGAGGTGCGCATTCTTACCGATATAGTTTTTTCATCAGTATCACTTCTCGCTAATACTCTTAATATATAGTTCTTTGAAGTATCTATTGTAACACTAGGTGTAGCATAAAAATAATACGAAGATGTCCAATAGTGATATCCAAAATCTTTAACAGGATTTTGCAATTTTAGTGATCCACCGTCTAAACTTGCATTTTCAACCCATGAAATTGGGTAAGATACTCCTGTCCAACCTGCAATATCTGTATCAAATGTAGAATTTGCGAGTAAATTATCTCCCAAAGATTCTATAGTGTAATTTTGTATTGGCGTTATAACAGAAGAGCTTATATCATGTCCAAAGGCGTTTGCCCAATTTCGAATACTTCTTGGAGCACTTTCAGATGCATCTATACCTGCTATTGTAACAGCCCCCTCAGTATTCATATAATAATAGTTATTATCAATATAACCCCAATTGGAAATTTCGCTTACTATTGTATCTGCATGTGCTGGTATAGAATGATCAATCTCTATAGCTTGAGGGTATCTTTCATCTATTATCGTAGAAATAAACACATTATCATAAATACTAACATCCGTAATAGGCGAGTTATTCCTAACCATTGAAAGAAAACCTTTACATTGGAAAAATGTATTACTTCTTATTATGAAATTTGCGTTGCTACTTGCATTTGTATGAAAGCCATATTTTGAAATATTACTTACAAGGTTTCCTTCATATAATATATGACTTGAATAACCATCTGCATATAGTCCGTTAGCAGAAGAATAAGGATAATAATAATTAATTCTTGATCCATTTGGCGCGCCTATTGCATTAAGTATTATATTATTAAGAACTTGTTTACCTGTAAAATTATCTGCATATGTGTAAATTCCACCTCCGTCATCTTTTATATAACAATAAGTATTAATATAATTGTTTCGAACTATAGTATTTCTTCCTCCATAATTAATAGGAAGATATCCAGTATTGATGATTGTATTATTTTCAATAATTCCATTATGTCCATTTGCCGCAATTGCGACAGTTGTGCCATCGCCTGGATGTCCCATTCCAGGAAATGTAAATGTATTTGTAATGGTGTTATTACTTATTCTTGTAGATCCATCACTATGATATGAAGTAGCGTTAATAGCTGTACTGTTTGTAAAATCGATTACGTTATTGTCTATTAAACAATAAAAAGGATAGTGAATATAAATAGCATCTTTTCCGGAAAAATAAATTTCACAGTTTTGAATTGTTTGATGAGAAGGAGAATTATAACCATAAAAGGCTTCTGCGTTAGCTCCTTCAAATCTAATATTATCTACGCTAATGTAATCATATGCCCAGTTATAAATGCCTCTGTCTAACGTACTTATTTTAACAATGTGATTATTTGGATTTTCGGCTCCAAAATACATGTACAATTTTCCGTTAGAATTGTCGTGATGCCAATCACCAAAATCATCTAAGGTGGAAGCACTTCTTTGTATAAAATAACCCCAACTTACTTGTGCAGGATATGAAGAAGTATTTGAAAATGACAGAGTGCTTCCATCATGATTTGTTATTTGACATCTATCAATTACCCATCTATTTTTTCGTATTACTATTTCTGCGCCTGTCCAATTATAATCGTTTGTTATAGATGCATCAGAAATATACGTATTTCCGTCAGTATTATCTATATAGTGCCAGCCATCATTTGGCCATTTTCCCAATGCGTATTGAGAACCATCTACAATGACCATGTTGCATGAAGATTCGCATGCTACATCAGCAGTATAAATTCCTCCTCCTATACTAGTCCAAGATGTTATTTCCGTAAAGCCTGATATTATAGGCTTATCTCCCACGCCATACGCTCCAAATGTAATAGGATTTCCAGCAGAACCTGATTTTGCAACGTTTACTGTTCCGTAAAAAGTATCTCCTCTTCTAAATAAAACTCCATCGCCAGAAGATAAAGAACCTAAAGAAGCATTTACCTTATCAATGGTTTGCCATGGAGTGGCAGCAGTTAATCCATCATTATTGTCACTACCATCTACAGATACATAATATGCAGTCCCATTAATACTTGTATCTTGTCCAAAATATTCAAATGCACCAATTTCTGGAGGAGTGCCTACGGGTAATTTATCAAAATCTAATGTTAACCCTACATTTGTTCCTGCATTAATACAAGGTGATCCACTTTGCAAATGATAATCAGAAGAGGGTATTGATACAAATAAAGGATCAACACCTTCTAAGTTATTTGATATATCTCTTAATATTATGGTACTATTTTCCCATGAGGTAGCATTATCTATAGATCTTGTAGCTCCAAACGTAAGATTATTATGTATATACATACTTGTTACAGTTTGGTTTCTAAACTGAACAGGGGTGTATGCATTGAATACAATATTATTTTTAATATTAGTATTTTCCCAGTTATTTGCGGTGTTATATTCATAACTTATACCCCAACCACCAGCATTATTTATTTTATGAATTACGTTATTAAGAACATGATAATTTTTTATTGTGACACCGCTTGAAAGATTGTATCCGACTATTCCAGCACCACCGCCGCCACTAGTGTAACCAAGATTACAAAATATGTTATAGGTAACCCACACACCGTCATGTCCAAGAACTAACGAATTTGCAGTAGTGCCTAAACTAAATCCTATGCTGAAATTTTCAACCCAATTATTACAAAAATAACACCCGTCTCTACTGCCACTTTCTAAAATTAATCCAGTTTTTGAGTGATTTGTTGGATGAGTATCTTGAATAAGAATATTATCACAAACACTCATAGCAAATCCGTATGAATAATCATCCCAATATCCATAACCACCCATATCAATGGCGCCATTCAAATCATTGCCAATAATTTCAATACCTCCAACTCCTGTCCATAATTCAATATTAAAGCCAAACGATCGTTCTCCGACATTATCCCTAATGTTTGTACGTATTTTATTATAAAGAATCTTTATTCCTTTATGATAACCGCCAAAGCTTAAGCCTTTAATTCCATAACCATATCTATTACCGGTTTTGTTATTAATATCGTTACCCTGAACTAATATTCCATCTTGGCCTGATATATCTATTGCAGCACGTGCTACCCATGATGAACTACCACTATTCCAACTATCACCTCCGCAATTAACAAAATAATTATCACGAATAATATTACCTGTTGCCCAATGTGTAGGTTCTGTATGAACACTTCTACCTGCTTCATCTGCAAGAACTAATCCATAATTAATAGCATTTTCAAAGCCACAATCATGAATATTTACATTGCTTCTACCAATAATTATTAAGCCATAAGTAGTTAATAGGCTACAATCAAGTGTTATATTCGAAATAGATTGATTTCCATTTGTTCCCGCAGGGCTTGATGCGTATATAAAATTAGTAAGAGATGATGATGCAATTAATTTACACAATGTTCTACCTGCGCCATCTATAGATACTCCCGCAGATAAATTACTTTGTGATGTTTCATTATAAGTTCCTACATTAACATAAATGGTGCTTCCCGGTGTAGATACTCTACTACATGCATAACTAAGAGTTGCCCATTCTTGCCCTACGTGTCCATTACGTCCCGAATCATCAATACCGTTTGGGTCTATATAATAAACAGATGATTCCGGTGTTAATTGCAATGTATCAAATTCAACATTATCGCCATACGCAATGCCAACATCACTTATTGCATAAGCTCTAGCAAAATAATGAGTTGATGGATTAAGACCGGTAATATAACTAACATAAGATCCCTCCCCTGTTCCATCATTAGTTGACGAGTTTAAAATTGTAGGATTAATACTAGTATTCCAACAAAGCCCTTTAGCAAAAACACTACTACTTCCTTCATCAGTAACATTACCCCCTCCAGTTGCTGAATTGGTTGTTATGTTTGTAATATTTGTTGTTGCAACATAAGGCAAAACTGTGGGGTAATCTTCAGTAAATTCAAATGCGCCTAAAGAAGGCGGGCTATGCCATAAATTTCCATCCCCATCATATGTTAAACTACTTATATCTGTTCCGCTATGAATTAAGTCTGAACCTGTTGTTAAATGTAAAAATTGTATTTTAGGCAAATCTCCATTAGCCTGTCTCGGCGAAGATAATAAAGATGCATCTATAGATAAAAAATCGCTATTTGATACATTATAAGATGAATTAGACTGATTTACACCAATTAAAAAAGTATTGTATTCTACAGTTGATTCTGCTGTAATTGCAGCAGTATATTTATTATCAAAAGAAATATTATTTTTAAATATATGAGGTTTATTGTAACTATACATCCAAAACCCAAACTCTCCGTTTTTGTATGCTATGTTATTGTAAAATTCTGCTGCACAATATGCCCCGTTTTGATGTACACCGCAGGTTCTATTTCCATACGCAATACTATTTGTAATAGTTCTCAATATAGGGGGGTTTGATGCCCATGCTGTAGATGTTTCTGTTATTCCTAATTTGAATCCATTTCCGTTACCACCTATAGACCCATCTGGCGCATATCCACAATTCCAAGCCCAACAGCGATCTATTATAACATGGCTATCTGATCTCCATAAATCCCACCCATCGTCTGCAATGTTCCAGGCTCTACAACCACGATATGTGTTTGTTGTCCCAAGACCCCCATATCCTATAGAAAACCCATCTCCGTCTTCATATGGATCAGCTACTAATGAGCCATCAATCATTGATGTAGATAAAGGATCGTAGATATTATATACATCACAATTTAAAAATAGATTATCATCTGAACTTCCGCCTATATGAATTCCAAATCCACAATCATGCACAGTTAATAATTCAAATATATTATGATCCGAATCTTCTGATCTGAATGGAAATGTCATTTCATCATAATTTAATTGCTTATAATTTGAAATTTCTATTCCTTTCCAGTGAAAATAATCTCCTTTAAAATAGATAACATACCCGGTATTTCGTGCAAAAGATGCATCATCTGGTTCAACAATATGGGGATTTTCTCCGGGATACGCCCAAATATTAATTCTTGCATTAGCAGTTCCATTTTTTCCAGTAAGGTATTGACGATATGTATATCCATACGAACCATCTCTCATATAAACTGTATCGCCTGGCTCAAGTAACGGCCATACTTTATTTAAACTAAACCACGGATTTTCTATGGTGCCATCACCGCTATTATCACTTCCATCTGCTGCAAGATAATAAACTGATACATCGTTATTTGGCATTAATACCACTCCTGTCCACGGCGCTAGCGTTAAATTTCCAACAGGATATGTATTTCCTGATACATCAACCATTGGTGAAGTTAAGGAAGCTACAACTTTATTTGCATTCGTTTCATTATAATAAAATAATATTTCATTAGTACTTGAAACGTTTGTAAACGATGTTCGTGAGTTTGCATCTTCGCCGGAAAATGTTTGCCAACTAGAAATATTTCGATAATTTGTTGCGCCTCCAGTTTGAGTTGTATAAATTGAGTTACTTACATCGTCGATTGGCCGAGCGTATATATTATAATTAGATGTTCCATAATTTGAAATATTATCTGACGCAGATAATCCTACTTTTAATGTAAGTTGTGTCGCTTCTTTAGCAATAAACTGATTTCGTAATATAGTATTATCGATAATTGTAGGATACGACCACGAGCCTAATACGTATAGTTGCGCTTCATAGTTATTAAAACACAAATTATCTTCTATTATATTATAACGTCCTGAGCCAATTTTAATACCTGTTCCTCTGTTGTTTGCGCAAATATTATAACGTACACTGGCATCTCGACAATAACTATCTAAATAAATTCCTTCCGCAAGATAAGTTGTAGGTGTGCTTGTTCCTAACGTATTTCCATAGCCATTTAAAATAATATTGTATTCAATAATCCATTGTCCCGGAGGCGTAACGCTATTACTTTGTCCATGATAAATTCCACCACCATCATTAATTGTTCGACAAACATTATCTATGTAATTATATTTAACAGATGCGCTGGTTCCTGTACCCCCAGAAATTCCATTATAACCTATATTTTGTATGTAGTTACTATGAACAATCGCATTTGTTGAACCTATACGTATTGCGGTTGAACGTCCATTCATATATGCTTGTCCAGAAAGAAGACCAATGTTTTTTATTGTATTAAATTGAACTCTGCCGTTATCTCCTGTAAAAACGATTCCACCCTGATTGCAGTATTCTATAGTATTTCGATAGATGGATGTGTCTTCTCCTAAATCCGATATTCCATCTAATCCCGCGTATTGAATGCTACAATCATTTATTGTAATGTTTGTACACATGTATTGCGTAAATGAAAGAGCAGTTGAAGTGCATCCTATAAAATTTAAATTGCTAATAGTCACATAATCCGCTGTGCTGTTATTAACCAAGTTTCCTTTAGTTGCTACTTTAACAATTTTTGTACTTGGATCTTCTGCACCAAAATACACGTAAAGCTTTTGAGCTGCAAAATCATGATACCACTCACCATACGTTGGATCAATATATAACGTGCTTAAATCATTTTGTATAAAATATCCAAAATTATTATATACTTCAGTTGTTGCATTAGGTACTGAGCCGTCGTTGTATATTATAGTTGTGCCATTATGATCTAATATTTTAAATCTTGTTTGTGTCCACCAGTTTTGTCGAATAACTACATCTGCGCCTGTCCAATCCGGCGCAGACGGTAATGTATTATCTGTTATTGATAAAGAACCGTCATGAGATTCAAATGTATTATACGTCGTGCCCTTAGGCCATCTTCCCATGGCATATTGAGACCCATCGATAAGAAGCATATTTGTTTGTTGATCAGCAATTATATCTCTTGAGTATATCCCATTTCCTACACTTGCCCAACCCGACATTATATCTGTAAATCCTGTAATTGTAGGCTTATCGCCTGTTCCATAAGCACCAAACGTTATGGGGTTTTCAGCTGTTCCTGATTTAGTAACATTTATTGTTCCATAAAACGTATCACCTCTTCGGAATAATACTGATTCACCAGGTTGTATGGAACCCATAGATGCATTAACCTTATCAATAGTTCTCCATGCTGTTTGAGGTGTTCGGCCATCAGATGCATCATTACCCGCATTAGATACGTAATATGTTGAGTTATCTTGTGGGCTTCCGTTCCATCCTGCAATTCTAGCCATCATCCACCACACTGCCTTTCCTAATCTAGTTGCGCCATTATTACCAATATGTGCAACATCCCCACCTCCCATATTATTTGTGGCAATTATTGGATATACGCTGCTGTCATAAGTTGCCGTAGAGACATCCCCATTATCGTCGTAACATAAAATATCAGCATAATCAAATAATGCTAAACCTTGATTAGGGTGATTATTAACGTAATTTCTTATGGCTTCATACTTCATGTGTTGCCTATAACCAATAGCACCCGTATATTCATCGACAGGACCAGTAGTAAATAACATTTTTGTATTATAGCCCATTGAGGTACAGTACGCAATATATTCTTCCATTGCTGGCAAATAGCTTGCATTTATCTCAGTTGCAGTTATGTTAGTATCCCAGCACCAACCTAATCCCATTGCTGAAATACTTAAATCGTTTTGAATACAATATGTAATTCCAGCCTTTGTTCGATTAATTGCAGCGGCAGATGTAAACCAGTCTTCTTCTCCATATGAATAATACCAACCTGTGGCGTTATTAAGATCTCCCCATGTAGCACGACTAGCTCTTAAATGAGAAGACGTATAAGCTTCGGGAGTTCCGGATGAAGTAACATTAACAGCATAATTGGCATCAATTCCCTCCAAATTTGTTAAGCCTGTCATATAAGCTACAGAATGTGATTCCCCGGGAAGATTAAACCACATTTTCTTAACTTCAGACATATAATAAGCAGGAATTTTATCATAGTCTGCTACTATTGTATGATTTGCTATAATGTTTGTACTTGCCATAATCAGTAATAGTAAAATTCTTATGTTATGTAAAAATTTGTGCATTCATAATCACACTATATTTGTTCACTACATCAGTATTTATGTGAATTGCGCAGTTCATTATTATGCCAATATTTAGCCTACAGAAATAATTATACCGTTTTCAACAGTTACAGTTGAACCATCTTGTGTTAAAAATGTTCCCGTGTAAGTTGACGTATCTTCATGCAATCGTACGATATTTTTTCGTACAACAATATCATCAGCGATGAGGTTAACAAATTCACCTGTTGCGCCTTTAACTTTCCCGGTTGTATTTACAGGCACTATTACTAAACCTTGAGATTCATCATAAATAACATCTAAATAGTTCTTTATAACTTGATTATTATAGTTATAAATTCTTGGCCATTCAGCTATTAGCGTTGTTAAATATACGTTTTTTAGATCCATAAAATGATATTTATTTTATATATTCTTTTTATAATTCATACTGTTCAGACATTAGTATGCAAAGTAAGCTTTTTTCTTAAAATATATAGATTATAAATAATTTTTTTATTTAACCCTTTAAACTAAAATAAATATGAATCAGAACTCACCCGATAATTTTAATTGGGAAATTTACGAAGATGGATATAATGGAAGTACCAGATTATTCCCCAACCGTGCAATAAATGGCAACTCTAAAACTGAAAAATGTTTTTCTAGAGAACCTTATGCACAAAGACTTTTCGATATTTTTACAAATCAAGATTCTGAATTACTTAAAAAAGACCTTAAAAAAGGTGAATTTGTTCCAATCACTGATATTTTTAATCCCGATAATCAATTCATAGATGTTGAATTATCAGGAGGTTTAGTTTCTACAGTAGACTTATCCAGAGAAAAGAAATTTATTCAGGCATACGGATATAGTAATCCTAAGCAATTAACTGATGATTTAAAAGACCCTGATTTTAAAAGACAATTTTTATCTAGAAACATAACAGCATACATACTTGAATCAACCCCATCAGTTAAAATTTCATTATGGCAAGGACACTTGAATTCTGTTAGAGAAGAATTTATGGAACAAATAACTAATCCGACGAAAGCCTATATAGCAAAAATTAATGAAGCTAATAAAGGCGGGTTTTTTGTTGAAGTTCAAGGAATTGAAGCATTTATGCCAGGATCTCTTGCAGCTCCTAATAAAATTATAGATTTTCAGTCTTATGTTGGGAAGGAGATTTATGTAATGATAGAAGATTATCTTAAAGAGCTTAATTCGTTTATTGTTTCTCATAAAAAATATCTTGCACATGTATTACCCACAAAGACACAAGAATTAGATTTAACAGAAAAATATGAAGGGGTTGTTACTGGAACATCTAAATACGGAATATTTATTGAATTTGATGAATTATTTACGGGATTATTACATACATCTAAAATGGATGATGAAACAAAATCGCTATTTAATAAGCGAGCATTTAAGCCTGGAGATCCTATAGAGTTTTATATATCAGAAATAACAAAGGATAATCGTATAATTCTTACTAAAGAAAATCCTGAAGATAAACTTAAAAAAATCCAAACTTTTATAATTGAATCGAAGGATAAAGTATTAGAAGCTACCGTAGCAGCCGTAATGAACTTTGGTGTTATTATTAATGTCGAAGATTTAACTGGCTTAGTCCCAATTAAAGAATTTAAAAAGAATAAGATAATGGCAAATAATTACATGATTAATGATGTTATTAATGTAATGTTTGATGCTTACGAAAATGATAAATTGGTGTTTAAATTACCAGAGAAAAAATAAAAATGAAGGAGCCTATGAGCTCCTTTTTATTTGAATATATAAAATAAATCTTTATACATAAGATATACACATGCGAAAGCCAAAATCATATTCAGTACTTGAGGTTTTAAACTTTACAGATGTAGGATTACGATTTCAGTTTTATTCGACTAAAGAGCCCAAATTTATTGTAGAAGCGTTAGGAAAATTAACTGGCAAAAATATTATTCTCACAAATGAAGCATTATATAGTCCTTCTTATTCTAATGCTATTTTAATAAAAGAATATGAAGCTACTCGATCTCGTTATGAATTTTGCATTGCTCCTCAAAATTATCATTCCATACTTCCTATTATTGACGAGGTCACTGGATGGTTATCAGAGAACTGCTCGACATCTTATGATACTGGGTTAAAGACATCTATATCTTTTAATCATCGTCACTTAGATACACTCCAGAGTATTTCGCAAATGAATCCCGCAAAACTAATTTTAAAATTTGATGAAAATTTTGTTTATCAGAGATTTCCCGAACAAAAGGGTTCTCCCTATGCATTATCTATTAAGTCGTTAACTCCAAGTTCATCATATATCAATGAATCAGAAATAGAAAATCATATTCAAAATATTCTTAACACATCATTTGCCGAATATTATGGAATAAATTTTAAAGATTACACGCGAGGAATTCTTGAGTGCAATTATATTGGAGGCAATGATTATACATCAAAACCAAAACAAATTAAAGATATTTTAGAGTATTTTATTTTTAAGACTTATCAAAGTGTCAATGAAGAAGAAATAAGCGATTTTGAAAAATACGAGATTAAAAGATTAACTGAAAGTTTTGATAAAATTCAAATGTCTTATTGGGATCCTGATATATTTTTAAAAGAATTTCAAGATCTTAAAGTGTATGTTGATTTAAAAACTTCACAACAAATTCTTAAAACATATTGGAATCAAATACGAACTCCTCTTTTTGAAATGATAATAAATGGCGAATTAAAAGAAGGACAATTTAATTATGATACAGATGTTGGAAGATTTCAGTTAAAAAAAGGAAGAGTCAGCGGAACATTAGTAAAGAATATGGATTTTGTTTCTTGTGATATTACAGGGGTTTTAGAAAATTGTAACTTTGTTTCTTGTAACATAAATAAGGCAAGAGTTTATAATTCTCGTTATATTAGCAAAAATGTTATCAATGAATCATATCTCGAGGGTGCTAGTATTAATGCAGGCAATGAAGTTAAAAATTCATACATTGTTAATAACGAAGAAGTTATAAATTGTAAAGTATCAAATTCTTTGGTTAAATTTGCAACAGTAGGAAAAAGAATGAAAGTAGATGAAAATTCAACAGTTATAGTTAAAGAAATGCCAATGCCAAAACCTAATGATGCTGTACGTGTAGAAGAAATTCGTGATTATACATACATTAAAAATATGAATAAAAGAAATAAATAAAAAATATGAGAGCTAAATTAATTAAAGAAAATTTTTTATTTGAAGAAAATGATACTGAACAAGTAATTGTCACTGTTCGTAAAGGCTCAGGAAAAAACTTAAAAAAATTAATTGAATACATGAAAGATATTGGTAACCCTGGACATAGTTTTGGGATTATCGTTGATCCCGAGCGTGGTGAATATAAAAAGAATTTTTATTGGGATGGCGATGGCTCAGATTATATTGAATCTGTTACAATAAAATAAACGTTATAATGACTAAACAAGATTTTATATCATTAGTTGATAATGAAATAACAGCAAGTTGTGCAATTCCGTTTTCACTTCCTGAAGTTGAAGTTGAAAGAATCATAGGTATTGAAAAGGAGTGGATGTATCGTGAGTATAGAGATGCTGTGCAAGATGCTTGGTATGTTTTAGACAAAAAGTATTATCATACACAAGAATGGAAAGATACAAGAACATTTCAATTGCCTCCATGTGTTATGGCTGTTAAATATGTCTATGAAATGACATCTGGGCAAAGAGTGTTTGGGATTCATGACCCCGATTTAACATTTGATAGATTAATGGCAGCTGATCTTTATTTAACGCCTTTATCATCTGATCAAATAACATATCGTACAGTACAATGGAGTTTCTGGGATTTAGCTCGACAATATAACCTTAAAGACATTAATCATCATTTTAATATTAATACAAAACGATTAATCATAACTGGACGTGATCCAGTAGAATCATTATGGGTTACAACTCTTAATCAAATTCCCGAAGAAGATTTATACGATGATCCTCTTTTTCTTAAATGGGTTATTGCAAAATGTAAAATCCAATTAGCAAGAATACTGGGAACATTTAATATGACGTTAATTGGTGGTGTTCAAATTAATTACAATGATATTAGAGCTGAAGGTAAAGAAGAATTAACTGAACTTACAGAAAAAATCAAAACTGATAGTACAGCCGATTGGTTTATGATCATTAACTAAATATAATGAATATGTAATGCTTATTCCTATAAATAAATTATTTGAATCATTTGGCAATGAATATTACCCTCGATTAAAAGAAGATGTCGCCGATATTGCAAAAGAACGTATGTTTTATATTCCTCAAGAGTTTTCAGATTTTGAGAAAAAATATGCTAAACAACAAGTATTAAATATTAAAAAAGATCAAGTTGATAGAGATGTAATTATTTCAACTAAATCATTTAAAAAAGGAATTATAAAAAATCCTTCGAGTCTTCGACATATTTGTAAAAATGCAAGGGGACTAATTGATCCTCAAGGAAATTTATATCTTTTTATTAATGATGAAGCTACTCATTTTAGTTTAATTCAAGAACTTTCAGATGCTGGATACATAGAATTTCAAGATTTTTGGTGGATGAATATTCCGAAAAAATTTGTTACAATTGAAAGAATTTGGGAGGAAAATGAATTTGCTTTAGGAGAATCAAATTCTATATTAGATAGCGATTATAATTTTGAAGGTGGTGGGTATAAAATAAAATATAAGATGCCAAATATCGAAGAAGCACGTAAAGCATATGTTCTATTTATTAAAGCGGCAGAAAAAGTTAACCCCCAGTATAAATTTTATCCATATTTATGGGATGAATTGATTAGGGCAAAAAATAAAACATCTAAAGTTAATGAAGGAAATAGCGTTATGGCTAAATTTTATCAAGATCGTTTTGGTATTATGCCTTCCGATAAACCTGTTGAATTACGTTCTAATTATAAAATAGTTACAAAAGTTCCTTCTTGGAATAGTAAATTGCCAAAAACGCCTATAATTATTAACCCGCCTTCTTTGGACGGATTTGATAATAAGGTTCGTGCAATAGCAGACAAAGACGGAAATTTATATGTTGCAATGTATAATATGCCTTTTAATCATGGTTTAATGGCTAATGCTTTAATCGATGCTAAAGTAATTAATACAGATTACTATAATAAATATGCATCTCAAATAGCAAATGTCGGAGGCGTATATGAAGATCAAGAAAACTTCTTATTACTTAATCGTTTTTATGATGAATATGTTTTTGTTGCAAGTGATACGTTTGAGAATTTTGGGCCTTCAACAGAAAAATTAATACAAACTCTTAAGAAGAAAAATCCTCAGTTTAAATATCGTTTTAGCTATGAAGATTTCGGAGAAATAGATGAAAGTCAAAAATTATTTGAAAATCCCGATGTAGTTAATTATCCTATGTATTATGATGGAAATTTTACACATTTTAGAAAGTTTATCTGGGCAGATGGTGAAAATTATGCATTTGGGGTATTTGACGGAAAATTATATATTTCCGAAAAAGGAAATACACATTTTAACATTGTGATTAAAAATCCTGAAAATAATATAGTCTATAACATAGAAAGAAATTCTTTTAAATACCCTGGAAGAATTTGGAAAGACAAAAAACTTATATCGTTTTGGACATACCCAGATGCCCAAACTTTTAAAAAAATTATTGACGAATTGTCTAAAAAATTAGATGTTAATATTATGGGTGATCCTGAATGGTTAGTAGAAATAATCAGGAAAAAAGATACAGGAGAAATACAAAAAGGCGAAATGATGCATAATTCAGAATTTGGCGAATGGGATTTTATGTATACTGATAATAGCGATAAATTTAAAATATCGCATATCCACCCTAAAGATTATATTGGAAGTGAAGACGTTCCTGAGGAAGATCGGGCAAAAGAACACATCCTATCACCACTTCTTAAGAAAAAACGAAAAGTACCACCTGGCTGGGGATCAAACAGTGATCGCTATAGAAGAAAAAGACAATGGCAAATGGCCAGAGTTGGGGATGAAAGTATTCAAGAACCTCATTATCCAAGATTATTTGAACGTAAATAAATTAAAGGGAGTAACGACTCCCTTTTGTTTTCTAAAGAATATATAAATAAAAAATAAATGATACGTGATATTTATATTCGTGATCCCGAGGATCCTAACTTTCAATATGGCGTTCTAGAACATCGTGATGCTATAGAATCGATCATTAGTAAGATTAAAGTAATAATGAGTACACATCCCGGAGAAGTATTAGGAGATATCGCGTTTGGTGTAGGAATAGATGATCTTGTGTTTGAATCTCGTATAAACAAAAATCAATTGGAAGAAAAAATTAAAGATCAAATAAATAGATACATTAATGAAACAAAGGATTATGACATTCGTCCAGTTGTTTCATTTGGAAAAGCCGAAAATTATGATTATGCTATTATTGATTTTTTTATAAATGATCAAAGAGCTATCGGGTTACTTATAAAATAAATAAAAATATGGAAATATTTACAACAACAAGAATAAAATTTTCAGAACTTTATGAAGATGCTTTAGCCTTCATTAAAAAGACATACGGGGAATTAGGCCAATATTTTACAATGGCTTCTCCGATGGGACAATTACTTCAAGTCATACTTCATTACGGAAGAATGATTTTATTTTATATCGAAGATTCCATAACAGAATTAAATCTTAAAACAGCAACTCGACCTCAAAGTATAAAAGGATTAGCAAGTTTAACGGGACATAATCCATCAAGAGCCATGGCTGCTCGTGGAACTTTAAAATTTTCCTTCTCTGGCCGAAAACTTCCTACAGATACAACAATGTTAATTATTCCTAATTATACGACATTAGTTAATAATCAAAATGGTTTAACATATACAATAATATTACCTGGTGAAGAAGCATTATATAATTTAGAAAGCATAACAAATACGTTAGAAGTTAATGTTGTACAAGGAAAAATAGAATATCAGCAAGCGACTGGTTCAGGAGATCCCTTGCAATCGTTTAACTTTCAAAATAAAAAGGGTGCTAGCATAGACAATTATTACATTAGCATTTTTGTAAATGGTGAAAAATGGGAAATTGTAAATTCTATTTTAGATATGGGATTCAATGAAAAATCAGTAATGGTTAAAACTGGACAAACGGGTGGCATAGATGTATTCTTTGGGAATGGATACAATGGTGCAATACCCGGTTTAGGATCAACAATATTAGTTGAATATTTAATTACTGATGGCCCTGCCGGTAATCTAAATGCAATGGAAAATAACGCAAAAGAAAATTGGAAATTTACTACATCGGGATATTCACCTAAAGGTGATAAAATGGATTTAAACAAATACATAACTGTAACAATCAAAAACCAATTAATGTTTGGAACTAGTGATGAACCTTTATATCTTACTCGACTATTAGCACCTCATGCATCAAGAAGTTTTGTTCTTGCTAATGCAAACAATTACATATATTTCTTAAGAAAATTAAATATCTTTTCTGTTATAGATGCTATACCAGGATTTCAGACATATGATGATCAATATGTGTTAGACAAGTATAATCAAGCAAAAACAATATATGAAGATCTTAATCTTGAATATCGAAAATTGCTTGCTACATACGGTGCAAATTCTGAAAAATCAATTGCTAAAAAAACAGAACTCAATAATGCCTATGATAATTTGATTAAATGGCAAGAAGAAATAAATTATCACCGTTTAGATGATAATACCGTATATTTATTTTTAATCCCCGATATTACAAAAAGATTAACCGGAGGCTATAACTATTACACTTGTCCCAAAGAGGCATTTGAATTATCAATTGATGAAAAATATGCAATATTAGATTTAATTGAACAAAGTGGGCAAAGAGTGTTAACAGTTGACAATGTAATATTAGATTTAAAATATCCTCGATTTACGTTAAACATGTCATTGATATTATGGGAAGGAAGCGTTTATGACACTGTTCGTCAAGATATAATTTCAAAGACATCTGAATACTTTTTAACTAATACACGAAGAGATAGAATACCTGCATCTGATCTTGTTAAAGTTATTGAAGATATAGATGGAGTAGACTCTGTTAATGTTTGGTTTGATGCAGATAAAAACAATAAAAATATATACGGTAATCATTACGGTATTGATGAATACGGAGACATAATTCTTGAAAGATATGTTATTGATGCATTTAGCAATAAAGTTCCAATTAAAGACGTTTATCCCTTGATTCGAGGAGGTTTTGAAAACGCCAATGGAACATATTACGAAGATAGCATAGTTAAAAATAAATTATCATCAATTAACATTCAAGTAAGAGGATATACATCAAAAGATATTAACTCTGAAAATAATGTTGTAGTTTTAAATAATTTATAAGATGAATACTGACGAAAGAAGAAAAAAATATACTGTAAGGCCTTCTTATCTTTATCAAGCAAAACATATGAATGATGTGTTTCTTAATCTTGGTTTTGGATATAAAGGAAAAATTTTAAAAAAGGGAACGTCACCCGAAATTTGGGCAAATCCTTTACAACATTCTTTATATGGTGCTCTCGAAAGTATGATATACAACTTAATAGAATATTCAAAATTGATAAAGAAATGGTTTAGTATTGCACACGATAAAAATACAACGAATATTTCATAATGAACATACAAAATTGGAAAATATTTGATAAAAAAGGTTCTAATCTTAATTGGATACCACTTTCAACTGTTAATTTAAAGATTGAATCGCCTACAGGGAAAAACGCCGAAGGATTTTTAATCGTAGATCCTTCAGGGTTTGTAGTGGATACAAAGATTACTAATGAAGGATATTTGTACGATAATAATGACGTATCAGTTTTTTATACATATGATTATGCTACTGGTGTATTTCCGTTAAGTTCTACCGAAGCCACAATAATAACAAGAGATATATCAATTTTTAATCCCGAGGGAATAACAACTAAATCTATAAGTGATATAAATGTTACATTAGATGCCTCATTTGTGTATCCTTCGGTTACATATGCTGCCGCAGTGTTTTTAGAACCAGTATCCCAAGGTTTAGTTGAAACAGAACACTTGAGCATATTAGAACAAGATGGTAGTTCATATATTCGTCCCTATGATGCCAGTAATTATATTTTAATTATGGAATTAGTAGGTGAAGAAGATGAAATTCAGTTTTTTGATGTTAATGAATGGACAAATGAAATTACATGGACAAATGTTATTGCCTTTGACATTAGTACTTATGCACCTAATGTGCCCTTACAAGTAAATATAGGATTCAAATCAGACGTTGAAGGTGTCTTTGAAAGAATATTAAGAATGTATCATCTTGTTGATGACACATTATATATTATAGCTGATATTGTTGTTAACGCAGAATCGATTGGAGAAGATGAAAGACATCGAACATTATTAGGAAATTTTGGATTGCCTGACCCAAAAGATATTCTACAATTATTTAAAGAATCGGATATTAACGAAGATTACCCCGATTGGAAGTTACTTAATCAAAAATCAAAACATATGATACTTGAGCATGATAAAATCATGCCATACGTAGGAACATATAAGGCGTTAATAAATGCTGTTAAATGGTTAGGTTATGATGATATTTATTTTCGCGAATGGTTTTTAGACGTAAAAGATATACATAGAAAGACAAGATTATCTTTTTTAGTTTCATACAGTGCACCTGATGTATTTGATTACATTACAGGCAAAAAGGTTTTAGGCAGAACTCAAACTATTCAGATGTTTGACCCTAGACAACGACAAACTCTTAAAAAGCTTAATCAGTTATCAATGTTTTATTGTATAACAAGAGAAACGGGCTTTTTAGACGATTATGGAACACCTTTAACTGAAAATTGTTATGCGTATAATTTAAAAGAGGTTTTTGTTAAATTAAATGCCCTTAAAAAGTGGCTTGAAAAATACATTATAGGTGTTAATTGTCGTATTATTGATATAACAGGAGAAGGCGTATATTTTGAAAGAGTTAAAAATCTTGTTTATTCAACAGATAATATAGGATTTAATTATAATGTGCATCAACCTTTAACTCCTTATGCCTTAGATGTTAATTCTGAATTAGTACAAGGTGATGCAAGTATTCGTTTATCTATAAAAGAAATAAATGATTTAACTATAAAAAATTTAACATGTCGTTTTATTGACATGGCTCATTCTGCGTGGAATCCCAATACTCCAAACGTATATTATTCTTTACAAGATCCGTCTTATCTCGCTAATCCCAGCAATTACATGTTAGTTGGGGCAACTTTTGGATATCCTCTTGAACACGTAAATGAAATTTCATATCGTTTATCAGTTGAAAAAGATAACGCAGGTGTTATAGGTTCAACGCTTGTGACAAATCCTTTATTTATATATGAAAATGATATAAGATTTTATAATATTCTTGATGTATCATCAGTTTTCTATGATGTTTCAAGTAATTTAACCATATATCTTGAAAAAGCATATTTAAGAGATCCAAGCATAGATGATATATGGGCAAATTCAATAGCATATACAATATCACCTGTCACGCATATTACAATAGATGCATCAGATAGTAAAAATTTACGTAGTAAGGGAGAGTATAAAATTACAAGCGGAAGAGGAATATTAGTCACTAAAGATTCATCTATAATTTACAATATCGTAAATAAGCCATATTTATTTACATTAACTAAAGATGCTTCTGTAATTGCAGAAGAAGAAACTGTAATTATTACACCTTATATTGATCACTATGTGATGGAATCTTCGAGCGGCACTATAAACACATTTTATGATTATGTATCATTTCATTGGGAGCCTGGAAGCAGATTACAATATGTGTATGATAATGATTATGAGGTGCCTCTTCTTAAATTCCGAAACTACTATGCAATTGATGGTGTAGGGGATAGGATATCACTTGGAAATAAAGAATACATACTCGATATTTTAGATGGCAAAATTGAAATGAATGCTGGATTAACGTCATCATCCGATAATCTAATGAGCTATATAAATTGGCATTATGATACAAGCATAGAGGAACAAATGATTACTACTAATTTTGTATATACCTCTCCTCGTGTACCTTTATGGCAGATAAACCCAACAGTTTATTATAATGGTGACCCTTCAGCATTCACGGGTGGAAATGCTCCAGGGATATATGAAATAGATAATAGTATTCACGTAATGCATGTTAATCATATAGGAGATTATACATTAGAATTAAGAGCATGGGACGGATACAATACATTAATATACAATAAAGCTTTAACGCCATATAAAGTATGGGTTAAATCACCTAATATTTATCTGCTTGTAGATAATTCTACATTTATGGGTTATGATGTTAGTAAGTACATGTCAATGGCTGAAGTAAATACGCTAATTTCAAGAAATCGTTATCCTATTTATGATCGTTATATTTCTTTACAAGGTCTTAAAATAGAATTTGATAACACTGGACGTCCATACATAAAAATTCCTTCTGTAACATATTTTCAAGATGTTATGGAGCCTTATTCTCTTAATCGAATAACAAATATAACTGAACGTATTTTGACTCGTTCTGGAAACACTATCACCGTTGATAAAGATTTTCAAAATTTTATTACAGGAGATCAAGTTCAAATATTACAATATAGTAGAGAAAACTACTCATTAATACAAGAAATAAGCGCAAACATTGTATCGGCAACGTTAACTAATCCGGCTTCTATAACATTAAATGCATTGCCTGCTTCCTTTGTTACCAACGCTTCAAATGCATTATTCATTTTAAATGATACTCGCAGAGAAGTAACAACTGTAAGCAATAATGAAACGTCTTATGTTGCAGATATTGCTAACTATTCATTCAAAGAACAGCAAGCAGTTGCTTTAATAGCCACCGATATTAATAATGGATATTCATGGGGAGCTACTTATAGAGTAGTAGACGTATCAGGAAATAGGCACACCTTTGATAAGCCACTTCCCGAATTATTCTTAGATACAAGTATATATGAAATTCGAGCAAAACATGCATTTTCTGCATTTACTAATTTTATAATGACAACCGAAAGTGCCATAGAAAAGAACAACGAATTTAGCATATATCACAGTGATTCGTATTGTAGAGAATATTATTTAGATAATACATTTACATTAACAAATATTCAATTTGATCATGATCGAATTAATGATATGTGGTATGACCCTTCATTATATTTAGTAAATTCGAATTTTTATTATTATAACAAAGCGATTGAGGTTGATACAAGTACATTAGTTATATTAAGGGCCGAATATGATCCAAGTAATTATATGTTAAATCAAAAAAATATATGGACGGCAAGATACGTAAATAATAATGCCATGTATTTTCGTGTCTTTAATGATAGCGTTCCTATTTTATTTAAGGATAGCGTAAACTTTAGTATTGGCGTAGAAAGTTATGATAGTTACGGAAATTTAATTCAAGAATTATTTTAAGATGATTATAAAAGTTAAAGAAAAAGGATATGTTTCACAGCCCTTTGTCGCTCCGGAGTTAACAGTGTTTTACAACGGAAGACAAATAGAAAATATTACATTATCTATAGACAAAAAAATCCTTGAAATCGAGGGCCAGTTTGAAGAAGAGACACAAAATTCTCCAGAAATAACTGCGTTATTGAATATGAATATACACGCAGATGATAATTTTTTATATATAAAAATAGGAGATGTTATTAAAAGAACTCCTTTAAGCGATTTTCAATAATGGACAATAGATTATTTATAAATAATTCATTAAATATTAATTCTGCTACATTGCGATTAAGAAATAATATTAACGTTAGCAGAAAACTTATATTGCGTTCTCCTTCTATCTATATTGAGCCACCACCTCTTGAATCCGTTCAGGTTACTACACTTAATGTTACAAATATCGAAGGTTATACTGCAATAGGAGGCGGCAACGTTATATCTGGTGGATCTACTGTAATGCGCGGCATATGTTGGAGTACTTCTTCAAATCCTACAATTTCCGATTCATCATTGCAATATCCTACTTATGGAGAAGGTGTTTATTATTTAAATATATCGGGATTAAATAGTTCAACTAATTATTATGTAAGAGCATGGGCATATAACGCTGAATCATTTGATTATGGTGATAATGTTCAATTTTATACGCCCGAAGTATATACAGCCTGTGCAACATATCAACCATATTTCCCATACACGTATGAAGAAACTGGACTTCTTAATTGTGATGATGTCAGTTTAACCTCAGGCACTCTTGGAGATTACGTGATCGATTGGAGAAATGGCTCAACTAACGGAGAAATAGTTTTTGTATCAGGCTCAAGATTTGAAGCAGATCCTTCGGTTCAACAAATTCATCCTCTAGAAAATGAAATTGTATTTGGAGGGTTATTGTACCCAGTAATTCGATCAATTTACATTAATTCAAATAGGTATTCATCATATAATATTCCAGGGCACAGATATAGCCCAGATCTTCGAGATTGTTTAGATCCTATTAACGTTGAACCGCTAGATTGTGATAGTAGCGTATCTTCTAATTATGTTTATCCTGTTAACTATTTATATGAAAACTTATATGATCCAGCAACTTTAAAATCAAGAACTATTAAATATAATTTATGTTCTTCTGCAGGTGAACATGTAGAATATCTTGCGTGGAGTTTAGACGCCCAATTAGTTCCAGAACAATTAAAGATTTATTATTGTACATCAACAAATTCTGAAGGCACTTTGATAGATAATTTTATACATGGCCTTTTCTCGTACGGTGTTATTACAAATCTTTATCCTGCAAATTACCCCGATGGGAGTGCAAGAACAGTTAGAAGAATGACTTCAACCCCCGAAATAGAAGATTCAATCAAGTTTATAACTAATTTAAGTAATATTCCTTACAATGAAGGAGATTATTTAAGAATAGAAATAGTAGGCAGCGTATATCAACCTGAATTAGATAATACAAACTGGAGATTGGGCATTAAATCATTTTATGCAAGTGAAATAGATTGTAGCTTTTTCGATGCAAGTGTTGGACAAATCGACTATTCATTTGAACCATCAATAAAATGGGATCCCGCTAGTTGTAGATACGAGATATTTTATAAGACACTTAAACCTATAGTAAATTATAATTGGCGGGATTATATGAAATATAACCCAATGTATAATAACTATCCGTGGTTAATAAAATATACGATGTTAAAGCCCCAAAATTATAATTTTATGTCATTGATGACAGATTCATCCGTGGGAATATATCTAACAAAAAATACTGTCGTAGGTAATCATTATATTTATGCAAGGGGAAGTAATTGTACACAATGTGAAAATAGCGAAACTGTAACTTATAATTTAGTAAATATAAATAATGTATCAACATATACTGTGCAATTCACATCTTCCTCAGACTATGAAGTTTATAAATTAGATGCTAGTTTAGCATTTAATGCAATGATTAATAGTGTCGCAAGAAATTCACCTGATAGTAGTGTACAATATTATGGAGCATGCATGTTTAGATTATACGATTCATTCCAGTGTGGCGATAATGAAAACATACGAGATATTTATTTTTGGATAAATAATGATTTAAGTTGGAATGATGTAACTCGAACCATATACATACCATGTGCAGTTCCAACAATTTCAAACTATATTATTGATATGTCATCTTTGGCATGTAATAATTCTTATTTTCGTGTAACATTTGCTATCAATTCCATGAAAGCAAGCGCAGAAGGAAGATTTTCTCCAGCCGGGCCAATTGAATCATTTCCTATGAGTAGAACAATTAGAAGTACTGCGCCATTTTATATACAATATTTATCACCTACTATATATGATATTAATGCCGTAGAATCTTTCTGTTGTTATTCTATACACGATGTAATGCTAAATAATATATGCGATTTATCTTCCAGAGGATTTATATATGATGTTTCCTATAATCATTCGATTACTAAAAATAGTTGGGCATTATTTAATTACTGGGATAGAGCAACTCTTACAAATCCCAATGATCCTCTTAATAATTGGAGATTAGAGAGAAGAAGATTATTAACTACATTAAATAGAGAAGATATACAATGGGATTTAGTCTGGGAAGTAAGTCTCGGACAAGTTATATACCCATAGTGATTAATGAAACTTTTTTAAATTATGAATATATAAATTGTAAATGATTGATCTGACGACAATTGTTTAACTTCGATCGGATTTAAGAACCGATTAAATTAAATTAAAATAAATTCATTTAAGGAGGATTTAATTATGACAACACAATTAGCAAAATTTTTAGATCACAACGAATTTGAACCATGGGATTTATTATTTAAAGATTTTTTTAAAACAGATTCATTCTTTTTACCTGCAATTAATTCAAAACCAAATTATCCTGTAGATATTTATGAAGATGATAAAAATGCAATTATAGAAATTGCTGCTGCAGGTCTTGATAAAGAGGATATTCAAATTGAAGAAGTTGATGGGCTTCTTAAAGTTTCTTATAATAAAAAAGAAGAAAAGAATGAAGAAAAACTGAATTATATTCAAAAAGGCATAGCAAAAAGGTCTTTCTGTTTAAGTTGGAGATTTTCTGATAAGTACGATCTTAAGAAAGTTGATGCAACAATGGACAAAGGAATTCTTAAAATTGAAATTCCTAAGAAAGAAGAAAAGGCTATTGTTAAAAATACGATTAAAATTAAATAAAGAAAATTAAAAAACGTCAGATCATAAAAAAGAGGGAAACTTTCCCTCTTTTATTTTTTATCCTATAGGCAAAGGCAATTGTCCCGGAAATCCATAAGTTTTAGCGCCTACACTTGTAAATTTAACTAAAAATTTTAACCACGCAAAATTAGTAACTTTTAACAAGTTATAATGCGGAAATGCATCTTTTTGGATTATTCCACCTACGGGTAAACTCATTAAAGGAACTATTGTATTTAGATATGCATTAAAATCAAATATGTTTATGGGTAATGAATCAAGTTTTTGTTCAAGATTTTTAGCCATAGTTAACGTATTTGATAATCTAATTTTTTCTATTATAGGATTTAATATTGTTTCATTTACATTGTCATCCAATTCATCGTCTATATCTATTACGGGCTTAGGATTTTTTAAAGTAAATCCAAAATTTGCTGTCATGGGAGTAATTGAAACAGGCAATGCTGCTAATGCCTGATTTGCCGAGTCCAATAATCCTGATAATTTGTCTAATTGATTATTAATAAATTCTTGAGTTTTATAAAGTTCATCTGAAATTCCTTTTAAAGGTGTCCCTAACGTATATGCCTTATAAAGCCCTTGATATATTGTTTGTTCTTTCCATAATTTAACCTGTTCTGCAATTAAAAGTTCTTCATATTCTGCAAAACGAGTTGTCCACCGAGTCATTTCTTCAACATAATGTATATTTTGCTGAACACCTGCTCGAATATTACTTAAATTAAATTCTTTATCTTCTGGTGAAAAATATCTCTTAGGTTTGTTTTCTTTGTTTTTGATTATTGATTTTCTATAATTCTCAATATTTTCTTTATGCCCTTCTATTCTTTGTTTTGATTTTTCCAATAAAGGTTTAATCCCAAGTTTTTTAAGTTCTTCATTTGATTTTGCTAATTGACGTTTTATTTCTTCAATTTCTCTTTTAACTGCACCTAATGGATCAGCGAAAGGCAATACGAAATTATTTGATAAATTTGCCATTATCACCATGGGAAATACATAAATACCGCAGACAGTTAAACCTAATACAATAAATCCATATTTTGTTTGTATAGGTTTTATTGGAATGTAAATCACCGGAAATAATATAGGCGTAGGAAGAATCCACCCCGTAGACCACCCAGTTACTGGATTTGCTACACTTGTTAATGTTGCAAATGCACAATATTTAAGCCAATACTGAATATCACCGTATCCAAACTTAGGTTCTGGATTCACATAATCTTTATATACGGGATCACAGCTTAAATCATCTGCAATAATATACAACCTTGCCGATTTATCGTTATAAGTAGTTAATGAATATGTGCTTATTAATGATAAACTTTCTATTATATCTTGTATTTCTTCAATTTCTTTATTTAATTCGTTATATCTATTAATTAAATCACGTAAAAAAATAGTTATCCAATCTCCTTCTTTTATTGTTTCATTTTTAGGAGTTGTTTCTTTTTTTAGGACATTATGCTTTTGAACAACTTTATCAATATTAACATAAAATTCATATAAGGCAACAGCTTTATTTACATAAGAAGTTTTTTCAATTGGGTCTAGCTTATTATTTTGATCGGCTAATCCCTTTAAATAATCTTTTACTCTTGAGATATCTTTAGTCGTGTTATAAATTTCGTTTATTCTATTTAACCAACGTTTTGCAGTTGTTGCTCCTTTTTCGATTTTTTTAATAAGATCTTTTAACTTATCTTCTATTTTGTTTTTATTATAATTGTCGACAACATATCTTCTATCTCGAAATTCATTAATTTTATCTCTAAATTTAATTTCTAAATTACTTGGGTTTTCAATTTGATTTAATTCAAGACCTAAGTCTATTAAATAATACTCAAATAATTTATATTCTTTTTTCTGAGCTTTAGTATATTTTGAAATATTTTGCGATTTATTATATAATCGTTTTAAGCTACTATTGAATTTTTTCTCTTCATTTTCTATTTGATCTTTTAAGGTAAGAAGAGTTTCATTTTTAGCATGTTTTTCAACATTGTTTTTGCCAGTTATATCTTTTATATTTTTATCATATTCTTTTTGGATTTTTTCATATTCTTTTACAATATCTCTCCATTCATCATCAACGCCTCTATTAACATTTTTAGTTGTTTTATCATCAACAATAGCAATTGATAACATTGAAGGATATAGCGAATTAACCATGTGAGTTTTTAAAAATAACTTTATATCATTTAATTCTTGATATTTTTCATTAAGTGAATTAATTTTATCTGAAAGTAAATCCGTAGGTTCAGAGATATCTCGTAAAATTATTTTATTTGCGCTAACATCTTCTATATAACCCTCAACCGGACTATATATGGGCATATTTCCTAAATAAGAAAATATTGTACCCTGTGTAACATAATCATCTTTTTTTGTAACTGATATAAATTTCTCTTTATTACGATTATTCTGTATTATTGCGTATGTAGCTATCTCCGGAATAATTTTAGGTTGTTCTATTGTAGGCATTGATCCTTCAGTTGGGCATCCAATGTTTTTCATCTTTTCAGATAGTGGTATATGTGGCACCTGAATATCATCGAGTTCACGAGGACACTCTAAAGTTATTTGTAATGGAATCCTATTAATCGATACATCGAATGGTTCTGGTGGCCTGGAACATATGTAATTTGGCGCTATTTGTTCATTTAAAGTTTGACGAGATCTTTTTGCAAGTTTTAATCTATTTTTTAAATAAATCGAAGTGAACATTGCTATCAAGATTAAAATATTGTCTAAGCTTTTAAGCGCATTTAAAATATCTTGATATAGTTGCTTATATTCATCATAAATATGAAGGCTTTGATTTCTTATTATTGAATATGTAACTCGAATAACTCTTTGAATATATTTTAAACGGTATTTTGAAGGATGATCTGTATTTGTAAAAAGATTTCTTATCATTTCAATAATATACTGCAATATTGCAATGAATGATTTAATTTGTTGTTTAATATCTTCTATAGTTTGAGATATTCTATCGTTTAAAATTTCTATTTCGCTTTTAATTTCTTCTATTTGAGCATTTATCTGTTGTTTAACGCTTTCAGAGGTTTTACTTATTAATTGTTTTTGAAGAAGTTTAATTTTTTCAACTCTTGCAGATATATCTAATTTAGTATGTTCTTTATTTATAAGATAAGATGTAGCTCCCATTAAAAGACCTTTCGCAATTTCAAGATTTTGCACTTTTTTATCAATGTCATTAGTTGCGTCTATACGTTTTAAAAGATCTTCTTCTCCTAAATTTTCATCCCAAGTATCTAATTCTTCTTTTATTTCATTTGTTTCATTATAACATTGAAGTAACATATCTGAAACATAATCATTATTTATTTGATCAGAAGAATATTGCAATATGGCTTTAGACAAAGGATCGTTTCTTAAATAATATTTAAGCGTATTTTTACTCATTTGTTTTTTAATAAGCTTATTAATGATAAGCTCAATAGTAAGCATAGCTGCTGCTTCAATCAATTCTCTTTTCTTGGGGATGCTGAAATATAACGCTTCAAGTTCCATATTTAATTGGAACTTGAGATACGTTTTTTCGGAATCTACCTTATTTTTGATTGCTTTTTTTAAACGTCCTTTTATGTCTAAAGTTCCAATCATTATTTGTTCACTACAGGTTTGCTGTTACTATATATACCGCTAGTTTGTCTGCCGCCATAAGTTGGGCATAAATCTTTACTGCATGAGACAAACATCCAGGCTATTAAAATGATAATAAAAATGATAAGTCTTTTTTTCATGTTATTTTTGTTTCTAATTATTTTTATAAAGCCGATTTAATATCAGTTTTAGGTATTTGGCTCTATCCTAAGTTAAAATGTTTCTTTTTTTCATTGGGGTCTGAATACACGGCTTTTTTAAAAGTTACTTCAAATGGTTTATCCAATTTTTGCTTATACTTCTTTCCCTCGCCCTTTTTTACGTATGCTATTGTCATATGAGGTTTATATCCTGAAAATGTTTGAGTGTTAGGAAATTTTAAGAACTCTTTACGATATTCTTTAAGTTGATTAATTGCAGGAACATTAAATTTAACAACATCAAATTCGTCATTTTCGAAAATATCTATATTCTCAATTTTAACTGTAACGGGACAAATTAATTCTTTTATTTTTTCATATAATTCTTCTTTATTAATTTCATCATGGTGAAATCCATATAATATTGTTATATGGGGTTCTTTTTCATACCCATAATCATCGTTCTTTTCATAAATATCTTCTTTATTAACAATATGGATTTTATCATTCCAATCAGGAACTTTTGCATATAACATTAGACATCCATACGAAAGATTTTCGCTTTTTCTTTCTAACAACCAATTTTTATAACTTTGAAAATTCATATTATACTATAAATATTTTAACAAAATGTGCTCTCATAACTTAAACTCCTATTAATACATTAGTTGATGTGGCGCCTTGTTTCACAGATTCGACAAGACCCACATTTACACCAGGTGTTGCTGGCATCTTACTATCCAATGCAGCTGCTAAGGTCGAAATAAGCGCCCATAACGGTTCAGCAAGAATAGCGTGTTGATATGGTGCTGCACCTACTTTAGTCGTTTGTGCGCCATTAATAACTACTTCATCAGCAGCAACTTCAGCCTTTGCTGCAGCAACAACTTTAACTTCATTCTTTGTTGTAATATTTGTAACATCTCCATCCATTTGAATTATTGAATCCATATTGGGTGTCTGGAAAGTTATCATTGTATCGGGTGTTATCGAAATAATTGATTCTTTATAAAAAATTTGAAAACCCGATAACTTTTGATATATGACAGTTAGTTCTTCACCAGGATCATATAATAAAACATGAGTACCCTGATAGTCATCTTTTATTCGATTTATTAAATCTGTGTCTATGTTTTGAATAGTTGTGTATTCTGGGGCATACATATCTCCGTTATTAAACTGTATTCTAACAAAATGCCCAGGTTTAGGAATAGAAATACTTCCTGCGCCATTGCCCGCAAATATCGTTGAATTTATTGGAGTTGCCCAAGGTAAATGTTCATTTTGAATGCCGTCAAATAATCCAAAGACTTTTACTTGACAACGTCCAGAAAAAGTTGGGTCATTAGAATTAATAACCACTCCAATCCAATCGCTACTGCGTAAATCGTGTTGAACAAAATCTATGTCTGAAGAATATGCCATATTTTAATTTTAAATAACTTGCGTAGAAGCTGCATTGGGATCTGGTTGTTTAAATGGTTGGCCTTCTATCTTTGAACCTAAGCCTGATGAAGGAGCTTCTTCCAAAACGTTTTCTATTTTTACGCTATTCATTTTAATGCCAGGAGCGGGTCTCTCAAGCCTATTATCATCAATAGTTGAGCCTAATTTATCTGAAGGTTTTCCACCTCTACTAAGTTCTTCATCTATTGATGTCCCTAACTTATCTGAAGGATAACCTCCCCTATCAAGATTTCCATCTATTCTAGTTCCCAGTTTTTCTGAAGTTTTTCCACGATTTCCTACAGTTTCAGGAATTTTAGATCCTAACATACCTGATGCTATTCCGCCGCTATCAAGATTTCCATCAATTTTAGTTCCCAATTTTTCAGAAGTTGTAACATTTATGGAAAATGTGGAATCTATTCTTCCTTCTAATTTTGAAGATGGAGCATCTTCGCCAAATCCGGTTGCTTCAATTTCTCCTGATAGTCGGCTTGATGTAGGATCTCCTCTTAATAAAGAAGCAGCATCTATTTTTCCTCTAGTTGCCGTGAACGGAGGAACCACTTCTAAACCTCCTCCTTCAATTGTTTTTGGTGCGCCTATTGCCATATCATTTTCATTTATATTTGTTTGTAGGGAATAATCAATTATGTCATTCCACGTTTTTTTATCATTTAAAGCTGTTTGAGCAGCCATTTTAAGTAATTGGCTATCTTCATCTCCTATAGAATCTGTTTCTGTATGTACAAGAGTTGTTAAAAACTCTTTCATTATTTCGTCTGTTTGTATTGGGCCTTCTAATCTTGAAGAAGGAGCATTTTCATATTGTTTTGTTACTTCATTAACACCTTTTCTAATCATTCCTAAAGCGCCTACAAGATTTTTAGCTCGAAGAGCAGCAGTAATTTCACTAAACGATAATCCAATGCTTGGTATAGTTGTAATTTTTGCTTTATCTATTTTACTTCTAATAAAATGACGAGCAAAACCAGTCCCCCATGAAATTGCATTTCCTATCCAAGTATCTGGGATAGTAGGGTCAAATGGAATATCTATCATTTCTCCTGAACGATCATTATAAAATTGTGTATTTAACCTTTCTGAAGGTGCCATTTTAGGAATAGCATCCCTTGTGTCTTGTGTAGTATCATAATTTTGTCTTTCATTGTACGATAAACCAGAACCATGTGTATCATTATCAGGATCCTGTTCTCTTGTTTGGGCTATTTGTAAATATGTTGGATATAATTGTTTAATGTTATTTTCAAATGTGGTGCTTATTTCTTCTTTTGCTCTATCTCTGCCATTTATCTTTCTATCAATAAGATACATATGTTGAAATAATGGATATATTTGAGTTTCCTTAATATTTCCAATTTTTATTCCGAATTTAACAGCTCCTTGTGGAGGATCTCCTGCAACATTTAGACTTGTTAAATGCGTATATTCAATATCAGATATATCAAATTCACACATCTCACACGTTATTTCCCATGTAGGAAGAATATCGTCTAATACTTTTAAATACATTGGGGGTGAATTCGGATTTGTACTAATTTTGGGCAAATTAACTTTTACATTTTTCATGTCAGCTAATTCATGCCTCATACTTTCAATGTTTTTACTGTTAAAGTTTCTTTCAACTTCTTTAAGATTAATACCATACGCATTGTAATCTTGTTGCACATGAAATGAACGAAATTCTGCTAAATAAATTTTTAATGTAAAATATCTCATCATATCGGGAAGAACCCAACGTTGATAAGTATCATCCCATACTATTTTTCGATACAAATTGATAAGATATGTCATACGTAAGTCTAATCCTTCAAGACACGTGATTATTATTCTTTTATCATTTGTAATTCTTTGTCCTTTTGTCGTATCAATCTTTAACAGATCTGAAACTCCGTCGATTTGTTGAAAATAATAAGGATAATTATTTTGTAAATCATTAAATTTTTCAATAAATTCTTTTAACATCTTAGCTCGAGTTGGTTCATTAGAGTTTTCTAGAAATTCTATTGCTGAATACATTGGAATATCTATTGAACGTATAACAGGCAAATTTAAAGATACTGAGGCTCCTCGAGCAGATGTTCTTGATAGTGTATTAAATAAAGGGTGAGGCATTACATCATAAGAAACTTGTTCATTTGCATAGTTATAAGTTTCATCTTGATTTGTGCCAAACATGAGTCTAAACGAAAAATATGTTGGTTCATCAAATCGTTTTGATAAACTATATTTATCGGCTATTTTACCAATCGAACGAAATTTATTATAAATACTCATGTTAATTTATTTATTTAAACTCTTTTGTAGATAACTCGTCAGCTTCACTAACAGAACCTACGGGTATAGGTGCTGGCCATTCTCTTCTTGTTAATATAAATTCTTGAACAAAATTACTTTGTATTGTTCCCCAATTTTTAGAAGACCAATATAACTTAAATCCCTTAACATAATACCAACCACTATATAATAAATCTAACGCTTCTTGAATTTTATTATCTGGATTAATTTTCTTGTTTTCTATAACATCTGTACGAATTAATCCAACAGGCAATTTATCGCCTCTTATAATATTAAAGTTATTTCCTATAACTTCAATATGAAGGTTTAATTTATCTAGTTCTTTATTGTTTATTAAATTTTTAACTCGCGCCAATTGATAATGCTTATGATGATTGCCATCCCATTGCTTATTATCTTCATTCGAATTGGTTATTGTATATTGAATGCCAAGCCAAGGAAATTTTTCATAAAGATCAACAAACGGGTAATTGGCTCTTTCTAAATCCGGATTATCTTTATCTCTTACGTATGTGGCTCTTCCGCGCAATAACATCATCTTTTTTGCTTTATCTCTATCATAGGTAGGTTCAACAGGAATATCCCAATATTTTGATGTATCAGGGTTTATATAAACATTTGCAGTATGTTCAAACATTTCACATGTCATTTTTGTTCCTATCTGAAATGTTATAGCGGATGAGCGATTTAATGGACGCCACGATTTAATATAAAAAGATGTATTTAAAGCTTGTGTAAAATTTGAAAACACTTTTACAGTTAAATTCGTATCTTCTTCTCCTGTTTTTGCCCCGTATGTATAGTTTTTATCTAAATTATCTAATAAAACTGCTATATCGACTTGTGATTCCGCAGACATTAGTTGTTTATTCACATTAACAAAATTTAAGTTATAATAAACGTCTATCCAAGCGGAATAAAAAGATGAGTCATCTTTCCAAGCCCTAGAAATTACATTATTAACATATATATCGCCCGTAGTATTTGCCTTTAACCATATTTGTCTATCGTCTGTATCATCTTCATTTGTTGCAAATCCTAAACCATATCTTTTTGCAAAATCCATTAATGCTCCAAATGAAGTGCCTACATATGAAAAATCATTCTTTTGGCTTTTTAATCCAGGCACAAACAATTCACCAAAAAATGTCATTGATACAGGAGATTTTCTTTGCGTTGTATTTGGTAATACATGAACGCCTGTTATGACATAATCATTTCGTATTATTTTAAGTAAATCGCTTCTATTCCTAATTGCTATTGAGATAATGTCGCCATCTTTAGGCATTTCTCTTGCCAAAAATTCCTGATTTCCAAATAATACATTTAGTGTTATTGTTGGAAGAAAATTTGTACTATCTATCGTAACACTTGAAATTTCTGTCTTATTTAACGTGTAATTGTTTATTTTTATTAAAGGAAATTCAAGAGAAATTGAATCTTCGGCCCTTTGATTAGATTTTGTTTTTTCTCCACGTATTGAAAGTTCGTCTAATTGAATAGTTTTTTCAAAAAGGACACGTATTCGAGAAACTGATTCTTCATTTATAGTTTGCTGTTCTTCTTTTTTCCCCGTAGAATTTGCTGGAGAAATAGGCAATGTCGCAATTTTTCCAGAAGATTTTTTTTGAATTAAATCTTTGCTAGATATCGTGTTATCTACTGCTGAAGTAAATAACCCGGTTGATATTGAAGGATTGCTTGCCATTATTTTCTACTTTTTATAACATTAGTTAAAAAGCCACTAGTTGTCATTCCGTCTTGTAGACAAGACTCGACACCTTGTCCAAAGTATACTCTACCATTTCTATATGTAATTTGTGGTTCTCCTTCTTTTGAAATGTTAGGAGGTAACGCGCCTTCTTGCATTGTTTTTTCAAGATTCCTATTTTGAAAATCATTATTTGCTTTAGGAATTTTAATAGGATCAATGTATCTATATGTGTCTCTTAATTTTTTAGCTGCATCAACGCCAGAACCAGATTTTGTTGAAACAATTGGACGTATTGAATCAAGACTTGGGATTAAAATGTAGTCTCCTTCTAATAATGTAAATGGATTTGAAATTCCATTAAATTTTAATATTAATTCTGCGTATTTTGAATCTTTATACACAGCAGTTGAAATTAAATCAGGGCGCATTTCATATTGACGTGGAATTTTATATACATTATATGAGATATAATTGGGTGCTCCTATATCAAACATTGATTGTGTTAAATCTTTTATTTCTGTTCCATCTGGAAGAGTAAATACAGGCTTATTATCTAAACTGTTTGCAAACATGATTTTATTCTATTATATTAATGCTCTTTGTGCTATCCAATCTGCAGCTCTATATGAACTATAAATTATGTTATTATTTAATTCATTAACAAATTGCTGTGATGAATTTGCAGATATCCCAAAATTAAACGATGCTCTATTCCATACACTAGTTTCATCACTTACGATTGAAAGTTTAGAACCTTCTATTTGTTTAGGATTAATATATCTTCCTCCACGACCAGTGTATTTTATTCCAAACGTTTGATTAGGAACTTGACCAGTTGTTCCATCTTTTAAATCTTTTTCTGTAACTTTATCGACACCTGTTGTAAAATCCGCACTTCCCTTAAATGATTCCGGCAAACTATAAATTCTTCCCATACCTCTATTAAATACAGATTCAATTGCATCTCTATCTCTAGCCATTGCATGTTTTAGTTTAACAGTTATTTTCATTTCAGTTGGGAAATCATCGGGCCCAAGTTCTTCATTAAATTCAACTGTTATGCCTTCACATATTAAATTACCAATCATTGCAATTGGATTTAAAGGATTTCCTATAGTTATATGCCATTCTCCTACTGGTTCTCCTGTTAATATTGCTTTAAGGCCTGTAAGATAGGGAATTTGTCCACCAGATCTTCTGGCTAATTGTGCACCTATTATTTTTCCCGAAGCACCTGACATTAAAGTACTAAATGCCCCTACAATATCAAAACCATCTCCACTAAATATTTTAGATAAAGCTGCTTGAAAATTTTCTAATACGTTACCTGCAATTGTACTTACACCTGTGCCTGGAGATGTAAACTGATTAATAGTTTCTATGCCCCATCCAAGAAAATCTCCTTTGTACCATTTTTCGATACCTGCTTGACCACCTATAAAAGGATATTTAGCAGGATTTGCCATAAATCTATGAGCGCCACCAAAAAATTGTGCTGAAGCCGAACCCATGACTAGAAAATTTGAAAGAATATCAAGAAGAACAGCCTTAGGGTTAATTCCGCCTACAGGACGAGCAACATATTCAAATACTAAATTAAGGCCATCCCACTCAAATGCCATTCCAGCCTTTCTTTTCATGACTTTATCTATCCTATTAATAGGACCCATTACTCTATTTTCATAAGGCCCATTATCATAAGGATCTGGGGGAAGTTGTCCTTGATTTAAGATATTATCAATGCTAACTTGGCCAGAAGCTACACCTAATATCTCAGCAAATGATGCCAAACCTCCCCATATTGCACCTGGTCCCGAACGACTATCAACTGTATCAGCAGTTACACTCCATACATCACCCTGGATTTCTTCCCATTGGACGCCCGTAGTAAATTTAATGATATTATTAAGATTATTTCCCGAATCTCCTCCAAAATATGTAATTGCTGTAGCCATAGGAGGAAATGCAGTAGCAGGGCTATTATTTTCAGAAGTTGCATTCATTCCCGGAAATTTCAAGTTATCAAGAATAGGCGCAGCATATCTTCTTAGAGTTATAAGTCTATTATTAGGAATTTTATTCCAATATTTCGAGAATACAAAGTCTGTAAATTGGTAAGGCGTTCTTCCGTAGGGATCACCTTGTCCCCAGGATATTAATGCTGAAGTAGTCGGAGTACTTGTAATATTAAGTTGATTATCTGAGGTTGTATCTAATTCATACCATTTTCTTTGATTCTTTTGATTAATAAGTAATTTTCCGCCTTCTGATCCATATAATCTAACTAATGCATAATAATTTTGTAATGATGGCACGCCTTTATAAAAATCATCTTTACTCATTGCTGCACGTTCGCTTTTAAGTTTCTCAAGCATTTCTCCTTTTTTATCAAAATCTGGTTTATCTTTTAATGTAGCATAATCCATTAAATAGCCTGTAGTTGAAATTTCAGCAAAGTCCGTTGAATAAGGCATAAGCCCTGTCGCCTTTGCATTATTTAATTCATATGCTTGTTCAAGTCTGAATAATCTTCTATCAAACGGTGAAGAGCCCTTAATATTTAAGTTATTTGCTTCACTAGTTTCACTATTTTTAATTGTAGTTGTATCTACACGAGAAGAAGCAATTTCACGTTCAGCTGCGGGGCCATAAATATTTGTTCGTATATAATCGGGCCCTTTGTTATACACCCAATTTGCTGCTCCTCTAATTTGATTTACATCTGTAGGATCAAACGATTCCCTTAAAAATTTTTTATTATATAGTTTAAGATCATCAATACTGTTTGGAATATTTACAGTGCTATTTTTTAGCGCCTCAAAGCGCAATGGTTTAGTGTTATATACTGTATCAGCAGGATGTCCTGCTCTATAATCATTTATAACTAAATTTTTTATCTGGGGGTTTTCTGTGGCCAATTTAATAAAAGATGTACGATTATGCACAGACCCAACCCATTTATTTATAAGCCCTGCTATTGTTAATGACATTTTATTTTTTATTTTATATATTCATAAAAAAGCCTGAACACTCGTTGCAGGCTTTTTCGTTTAAATAAAATTGAAATGTTATGTTTTCCACCTAATATTTTCAATGTTATTTATTTTTTGACATTCAATCAATCTTATTTTTTTAACTAGCGGGAAAAATACAATTTCATCAAAATAGGAGTAAATATATGTTAATTTGGGCACATTATAATCATCTAACAAAACTACTTCAGAAATAGTTTCTATGTTTTCTAATGTATCAAATAAATTTGGCAAAATTTCTTCTGTTAATGAAGGATTAGAGTAAATTATTCCTCGTATTCTTTTTGATTTTGCGTATGTTCGTATTAAATCGTCTATATACGTACTTATAATAAATGAACCATATTCATCAATAGTAGAATATGTATATCCATATTTTTCCAATATTTCAGGGATATAAATAATGGAAAATAATTTTAGGTTTAGGAACGATTTCTTAAGTCGTGGAGTTCCTTCAATAGTGACATAAAATTTCACGCTTATTCTTTCTCTGTTTTTATTTTTCTTTGTCTTTTGTAGTATATTTTTTCTGCTTCATCTAATGCATCAATTAAAGCTATTTTCTTTTGATTTGCGAGATTATTGGCTATAAAAGATATGGCTTCACTGTCTATTTCATCTTGTGATCTGTTTTGTTGTAATTCAACTTCTCTTAAAAATTCTTCATGCGCTATTTTACCGGCTTCAATGTTTTCGCGCATTAATTCAAATTTTCTTTTTCTTGGAAGTTTTTGTTGGTATTGCATGATTCCAAGTCTTTTGCTTGTTAATCTACGTTCACGTCTATTCATAGTCGTTTATTTTTAAGTTATGTATTTATTTTATAGTTTCATTCAAACTATTCACATAAAAATAATTAAAAAGTCTAAGATAAGAAGCTAATAATAAAGTATCGTCAGACGTAATTACATGAGAACTGTCGATCATTTTAAATTGGATTTTACTTTTATTAATCTCCATTTCTTGTATTTCAGGGATTTCTTTTCCGCCTAAATCTACACAATAAAGATCAATTGCAGAATCAGATGTTAAGTTATTATAAAGAGCTCCTAAATACATCCAATCATCTGCATTTGTAACATTTAAACCGATTGCTTCATACAATACTCTATTAGCCGCAACAAGGTTTGTACCATCATCTTGGTTAATATAGCCATTAATTAAAGTATAGTCATATTCTTCAAATACATAATTATAGTCTTTAATTACTCCAATTTTATCAAGAAGGCCACGACTATCAATTGTATAAGGAAGAACGGTTACTCTGTGTTTTTTAGAAATAAGATAAAAATGATTTTGAATTTCAACCACATCTTCAAAATTTCCTTCTGCTATTACCTTACGTTCAATATTTTCATTCATTGACATAATTTATTTTATTTATATATTATGGTTGAATGTGTTCATTTCCCGAATTTTCATTTTCGTACATAGAAAAAATTGCATTCTTTAGCGCATTTTTAATTTCATCGACTTTAATTTCATCTACAATATAATCAATGAATTTTTCATCACCGTTTTCAAACGAATCTTTAGCTATTTGATATAGCGCTGGCAATGGAAGAGAAATAGTCATTTCCATACAAATTTCTGTGTCTATTTTCTTTGCCTTTGACATTAAAATGTATACAGGATCTGAATCATTATTATGATGCATCGGCGCATTTTCTATTTCTTTTTCTTTAACTAAAAAATCTTCTTCTTTTATTTCTACTGTAACTTGAGGTTCTGGTGATATTGGTGATTGTTTGGCACGTTCAATTCGCCCAAACGCTGAATGGGTAGGAGCAGTTAAAGCAGGAGGAATTAACTCGATTGTCTTCTTTGCTTTAGGGTTTGGCCGTGTTTGTCCTGTTTGTCCCGATAAATCTGCATTAACCATTTCTTCAACAGAAGGTATTTCATAACATATTCCTGTCTTATCATCTTTTTCTATTCGAAGCTTATCTTCATGAGAAACTTTTTCATTAAATTTCCAGCAATTTTGAGGACTATCTATTTCAGCCATTAATTTATTTGTCAGATCTCGTTGATTTAATTGCGCCACAAATTCTTCATTTATACGAGAATCATCTTTAAATGAAAGATATACTATTCCATCCTCTTCTACGATATTATCTAAAAGTAGAATTTCGCCTCTACGATCTCCGGCAATCCATTGGAAATATCTTTGTTCATTCATCTTTTTTGATTTTTATTGTTACTGATTTTATATTTTTTATATTAACGTTATATAACGATGAATCCTGAGTATTGATCACGATATTCTTTGGACCATTCGGTAGTGAATCCTTCTTCTTTCCACGAAATATAATCTTCTCTAAAACCTTCCAAGACATACTCAAAGTGCTTTTTATAATCACCTCCACTTAAAAAATCCATACGTATAACAGGGATAACGAATGTATGCTTAGTTCCTTTAACTCTCCAGTAATATGAAAATGCACCAAAGCTATGATCTTCTCCAATCCCATATTCTACGTATAAAGGGGAAATCCATCCTTCAGGATTAACTTCAATTGTCTTAACATTTTCAAGCTCTTTAAAGTCAAAATTGTGTGGCATTTTATCCTTTTTTAGAGTAATCTACTATCTGCTCATCATTGGGATCAATTTCATTATAGGGATCATGATTATCATGATGTCCATTATCTATATCATGTCCATTTTTCTTACCTATCATTGGAGTAACTTTTCTAACACCTAATAACAATGCTGAAGCAGTAATAAGTTTAAGCATTTGATCCATTACATCTATTGTATTGGGAATTTCTAAAAAATATCCAACCATTGCAGCCAAAAAAGATATAGCTGCAACTAATCCAAGTATAACGCCAATAAATCCTGAACCACTTGTTTTTCCATTCGTATTTGTAAATGTTTCTGCAAATCTGAATTTCTTTGAATTAAATGTGCTCATAATGACATATTATTTATTTTATATATCACCAGAGCACATTTTATAAATTTAGAATATACCTACTTAATTACGTCTACTATGTTTAAAACATTTATTCCCATTATTTCATAATCAGTTACTCCAAGATGTTCAGCCATCTTTGTTTCTACATCAGTGGGAGACATTGCATATACAATGTAACTTTCTTTTTTATATTTTAAATTTCCTTTTTTGTCCTCATATGAGGTTCTAATCGTTACTCTATAATATTGGTCCATAATTAATTAATTTTATTTAGTTTGTATTAAATTCTTTTTTGCGACTATTTCATCCGGAAGCATATCATCTATGTTTATTTCCGATGGAACCTTACCGCATTTTTTGCATACTAATACTTCTAATGGATAAAGTTCTTCTTTTCCTGTTGGAGAAATTATTGCAGATATTTTCTTTAAGATTATTGCTGTTTCTAATACCATTCCACCGCATTCGCATGTAACAGTTTTAAAATTTTTCATCATTTCAGGTGTTATATTTACCCGAGGTGCTCCTTTCATGTTTAATTTTTCCATGTTATTTTATTTGTTTGTTTCTTTTACACCACTATATACTGAACAAAATTCTCCAAGAGTTCCTTCTATTTCAAGATAACTTATATACCATTTTTCGGGGCTTTGTCTATATTTTTCTGCTTCTCCTTTATCGTTAATTTTAATATAATAGCCTTGCGTTATATACATGTTCCACTTTACGTTTAAGATATCGTTTCTAGAAATTTTATCTATTTCGCATAAATAGTATGCCTTAAGTCTCTCTTCAAATATTGTTCCTTTAACAAATAGGGGGGATAACGGCATTCCTGATTTCACGTCTTCTGATACTACACTTATCACGTATAATTTATTAAGTTTTCGAATGTCTTCTATTCGTACCCCCCTATGTGTCCAATCAAGTTTCATAGTTTTACTTATACATTGTCAGTTTCTGTTTTATCTGCATTCTTAGTTATTTTATCCAATTCTTTGTCAAGTTCTTCTTCAGAAAGATTGAAATTATCTAAAGAAACTTTGTTACGGCACAAACGAAAATTTGAAGAATAATAAGCTGCGCCTTTCATTGTTTTAGATATATCATCTACAACATAATTCACATTACTTGCAATTCCCATACTTCCGCCGGTTCGCCACGCATCCTGATTAGCTCCCATAAATATAAATTCCCATTCATTTTCTGTTTGGCGTCTTTGTATTTTTTCTTTAACGGCTTCAAGTTTATATTCCTTTGAACTATTTTCTTCGCCATCTGTAGTAATAAGAAATATTACTTTGCCCGGTTTTTCTTCTTCTTTTGCGCTATCATATCTTTTTCCTACTTCATCAATGGCCCGTCCAACTGCATCAAGTAATGCTGTCATTCCACCAGGAGTATAAGTATCTTTATTTAACGGCTCAACAGAACGAACATCGACTCCATTATGAACAATATCATACTCAGAGTCAAACTTTATAAGCGTTAAAAGAGCTTCACCCGGAAGTTTTTGATGCGTCTCAAGAAAAGTATTAAAACCTCCTATCGTATCGTTTTTTACATTACACATAGATCCCGATTCGTCAAGGATAACTATAAGTTCGCATAAATCTTTTTTCATAATTGTTTTTGTTTTTATATTAATAATTTGTGTTTTAGTTTTTAATGTTATTTTATTTGTTTAAGTGACCAATTTATAATGTTATTGTCTGTAATTACTTGTTCAGGATTGTTACCATTAATTATGGGATTAAAAATATTATTATATTTTTTTAAATATGAGCCATTTTCATCAATAATAGACGTAAACAACGGCGGCGTTCCATCGCGAATAAAATCATGTTTTAACATTTCTTCGACTTTTTTATAATGCTTTTCATATAAATGCATCGAATGTGATGTATGAGTATATGAACCCATTTCCAAGTTAGGATAATATTTCTTAAGATGAATAAATGCCTGTTGATGAAGAATATTAAAAAATGTAAAATCTGTCATGAATCCAAGAATAACATCGTTACTTCTCATATTTAAAGTCATATGAAGTTTGTCATTTCTTATATGAAATAATGAAGTTAAAGTACAAACCTGATCTTTATTGCCAAGATACTGATGATACGGTTTATTAAAATGCATAATTGCTTGACGACTATCTTTATCTTGAATAAGACTTTTAATTACCCATTCGTATTGAGTCAATCCATATTCATTTTTTTCGTTAAATAAAAGATATCCGTATGCTGAATTAACATGATCAGTTTCATCTTTAAGTGATTTCCACATTGATGCATATTTTTCGATAAAAGACGCCTTATCTGATCCACTAAAATACCAAAGTAATTCTGCCCCAATGTATCGTTGTTGAGATCCTCTTATCTCATTATGATACATATTCATATTTGGTTTTTGTACTTCAATTATGCAGTTAATAATTTCTCTAACCTCCATGTCTCGAGGATTTGAGATATACTCAGGATTATTTAAAAGATCATTTAGAATATCTCTATAAATATGTGCAATGTATGTTCCTTTATAAATTTTCATTTTGTTTTTTAATGCTTTTGATTATAATTTCAAGAGATGATATATAACTTTCCCATGAGATTTCCCTTAACTTAAATGCAGAAGTTAATGAATCAATTAATTTCACGTAGTCATTTTGTTTCTCGTTAGTCATGACTTTTTAATTTTGTATACTTTTCGACATCAAGAGTTTTATACTTCTTTTTTATTTTATGTAATTTCTTTTCTCTTTTTAGATATTTTTCTGCAGGAGAAAGAGGAATAAGACAAATTGGATCAAACGAAGTTTGTATTTCTTCAATATCTTTCATCATACTTTCTGTTAAAATTTGAATAAATACGACCCATTTTCCCGATTTATTTTTATACACAAAGGAAGCATCTCCAAGAATTTTATCACCACGTTTTTCAATACGAGAATAAGCACATGAACGTCTATATTCTAAATGTTCTAATGCCTTTTCTTCTGTATTGAAATATCGTTTCATTTTAAGTTTTTAAACATGATAGGTTTTAGCTTTGATTTTTTAAGCACAATTCTTGCAGAATTTCTTGCCCTTGCGTATTCTTTAGGGGATACTCTTAGGAGATTTTTGCTACCTTTCATTTTCGTACATTATTTTATTTTTTTAATTAAACGTTGCGATACATTAAAATATAAAATTGACCAAAAGATAAAATCCATACCCGATTGAGCCTACTATTACAAGTAACATTATAAAAATCAGCCCCATTGATATTGCATTACAAAATTTATCTATTTTTGTGTCATGTACACTAGCCAGAAAATAGTTTCCAGTAAAATAAGAAGCTACAATATAAATTATTGTTAGTACGATTGAAAGAATAATTTTAGGTATCATAATAATTAAAATTTATGTGTATGTTACAATTTTTTGTAGATTTTATTCATTTATGAAATAAATTACTTCATTTAATATAGCCTCTTTAGGCCTAAATTCTCCAAATTGATCATCAACTTTTATTAAACATTTATTACGTATTAAACTAAAATTATGAATTTCTTTAAAAAGTTCAAGTTCTTTAGTTTTATCTTCTATGTTATTTGAAAAAGAATTTCCATCTTCTTTGCTATGAAAAAATTCTGGATCTGCTGTAAGGGTTATAAGATAGATATCGTTATTAATTAAACAATGTAATGCATGTCTTTCGAAATTTTCTAAAACATGTAATAATATTTCTTTTTTAACACCTCTAAACATTTGTCCATAAACATATTCTCCAAGATGAGATCTATTCCATATCAGTTTATTTGGAAAATAGTTATGTTTTGACCAACTTTTTCTTCTAAATGCTTTATATAAATCAATTTCTTCGTGAAAGCATTCTATTTGAAAAGACAATGCCTTTTGAGATGTTAAGTCTTTAGGTGGTTTTCCAAAATGTCTTATAGTTACATTATCATAGTTAAAATGTTCACATAAACCTTTAATCAATGATGATTTTCCTAGTTGATCTCCGCCCTCTATTATAAGTAATTTCATACTTTTATTTTATATTTTATAAACATGTTTGGCGTTTGTTTTCTTTAAAATAAAGATTTAACCTTTTTAATTTCAACTTCCTTTGTATTGTCTTGCATAAGAACAGAATAAGGAGATAATCTACGATTGCCTCTTATAATTTCTACTATTTCAGTTGTAATGTCTTCACAAGTTTTAACGGGAACATTTTGGGTTATTTTAACATATTCTTTAGGGCTTTCTAAGTCATAATCATGGGGCAATCCCATCATATGCATATGTTCTCTTATATTCATGAGTCTATCCTCAGAAGGATGCACTTGTCTACACATCATTTCACCTATAACAGCATATATGTATTCTTTATCAAGTCCAAGAACCCGATAATTAATTCGAGCATTACGCCCCTCAGAAGCATTTTTAATAATATGCTTTATGTTTTTTGTCACTATATCGGATTTATCGGGTAGTGATTGTTGAAATTCAAGAAAATCATTAAGAAGATTTTTTCGACCTAAATAATCATATGATGTTATATGAGGACGAAAATTAACCATTTCTTGTCTCCAGTTTTCTCCTAATAGCTGTTTAAGATATTTTGTTATTTCCCATTTTGTTATATCCCATTCATCATGGACATATTCGTCTTGATGTTTAGTATCTTTGGGAATTAACTTGAGATATTCCAAAGAATTAAGATAAGGTCTATTATATGTTTCTAAAATAGGTGCATTTTCTCCTTTATAAAATATTCCGTATGTTCTTGGTCTATATTGAGGAATTCCATGCTTAAGTGTATTGGTTTTATAAAAAGTTATCGAGTATCCGAATTCTTTTCCTATTTCTATGAGTTTTTCCCGTACTAAATCACCTGAACCTGTAAAAAGACCGGGTGCGTTTTCAAAGGCATAAACTGTTACACCTATATCGCCTATTAAAAAACGAGCAGATTCATACATCCAATCATTTGGTGCGGCAGTTCCACGAGTTCCCTTTTTTCGTTGAGCGGCTTGCGATAGTCCTGAACACGGAGGAACCGACGAACTAAAATCAATTGTTCCAAATAATTTTGAGAGTTCTTGTTTTTCAATATCTGTTAATTTATCTAATACGTAATAAGGGACATCATATCCTTTTTTCTTGAGATATCTTCGATAAAGTAAATCGTTAGATTCAAAGGGTGAATATGAAGTTATAGCTACCGGCGGTTGACCTATTATATTCATATTACCTAACGCAAAACCGCCTGCTAAAGGAATGTGTGCAATGTATCTCATAAATAACAACTATATCTTTAAATTATAGTAATTAAAGATATAAAAGTTTTAAGAAAGAAGCACTCTTAAAGAATGCTAAATGAATATTTATTTGTTGAAAATAACTATAAAGGATTTTTCTTCGGGTGTTTTAATGTTATCCTGTTTTGTCATGATCGCCTGTTGAGTGTTACTTTGTTTAAATGTTGTATCAATTTCGATCGGTTTTATCAATTTTTGGACGGTGATATCTTGAACGTTTGTAGTATTATTCGTATCAATGTTTTTCTTTAATGCTGAATATGAGTATAAAATATCTATTGTAACTGTATTATTTGAAACATAATCATTCTTTTGGGAAACGTATGACATTGTATCGCATGACCAAAAAGATACAATAATAGAAATAATAAAGAGAAAAAAAATGCGTGCTATTTTTTTCATGTTAAATTTCTTCTTTATTTATGAAGTATTTTTTATAAAGGTTAATCGCAGAAGGTTCGTCAAACATTCCTTTTTTCATTCCTTCGCTGTAATATTTTGGGTTTTCTGCAAGGTGTTGAAGAGCAATTGTTTTAACCACTGCTAAATCTGAAGAATGTTCTTTTTCAACTTCAATACCTACAAGAAATTCCTTAGGATCTACGTCTTCAGCTGTTATTCCTACTTCTTTTTCTTTTTTAAGAACTTCTTCATTAAGAAAATCATAAAGAGATTCGTTAACAAGTTTTTTCATTCTAATATATCATTTTTTATATATATTTATGTCAGAAAAATGAAGATGACTTAGCGAGACTTTAACCCGCATAATAAGCAGTTGGACTTATTGTTTTTTCATTAAACTACAAATCATCTTCGAGTGATCAAACATAAGGCCCGTCTTGATCATTAATCTTCAACATATGTCATTTTGAAAAATTCGTAAGCAACATTAATATCTTTATCCAGAGAATATTCGTGGATGGCCTCCAGAGTGCTTAGGAGAATTGAATTACTTAAAGTAATGGAATCCATTTCAATCCATAGTCCAAGTGAATCTATGCCTTCTGGTGAATCCTGCATTAAATCTTTATACATATCTGCACACATAGCCTCAATATATTCCTCGGTTCGCGGAAAACCTTGTGGCAAAATAAATTTAACACTTTTTTTCTTTTCAAATTCTACAAGATTGTTAGCTTGTGCTTCTCCTGTTTTTTTCAAAAGAGAAAAAGTCATTGAGACAATTTTCGTAAAATTCATTTATAATTTTTATGCCTTTAATTTTAATTTTATTGTTGCCCTACAGTTTTCAATGCTACTCCAGACACAACAGGATTTGCTTTGTTATTTGGTTGAGCAAATTGTTTAGTTATACTCATGTTTGTGATATTTTCAGAGTTTGGTTGAACTGAACTTTCGTTCGATTCTCCTTTAACGACAACCTCATCGGATTGAACTGGCTGCTGTTGTGCCATAGCTCCAAATCCTGAACGTTCATTCCAGTAATCTTTTCCGTAATTAATTGTTAACTCTTCTCCAGCATTTATAGTTCTTGCCGCAATAAAGTACATTTGGCGGTTTTTAGAATTATATGCAAAAGTTATATTTGGGTTTTCACTATGTGTGTAAAGAGAGCCATAGCCAAGAACAACGCCATATATTTGTTTTAGCTTATCTATTTCAAAGATATAGTCTTTAAGTCTTGGAACAGCTTTAGTTTCAGGACCAACAAAAATAACCGGAGATATTTCAACTATTTCACCTTTTGCAAATTGTGTTCTAGCTAATACAAGATATGAGCCATTTTGTTTTTTAGAATATTCGACTCGATTAATATTGAACACTTCTTTGCGAAGTCTTAGCAAACCTCCCCTATCAGCAATATGAGAAGGCTTAGTTTCAACAGGATTGTCTTCATCAAAAGGATTATAGAATTCTTCTCTTAAATATTCACTAAGTGATTTAATTTTATGTTTCATTGTCTTAAAGCTTCTTATATTTTTTATATTCTCTAAATGATTCGAATGTATATTCCGGCAAAGGAATCATTTTATGTTTTGCGGCATTAAATATTTTTTTAAATTCTTTGAGATTCATAGTTCCTAAAGCCATACGTTTAATATGATTTTTATACATATCAAAATTATCGGGATTTGTTATCATGCCAATGAATTTACCCGTAAGTTGTTCTTCGTCTTTTGCCCATTTCTTATAATTACTTGGGTCTTCTTTCATTTGTTTTATATATCGTCTAACAGGAACCCACAAATTTTCAACATATTCATCAACCTCTAAACGTTTTTTTATGTTTAGAATTTCTTCATACATATAAGCAATGTTGTCTTCTATTATTTCTTTTTGTTTATTGCTACTGATAACTGCGCCAATTGCTGAAGTATCTATTTGTTTTAATAACGCAAGCGCCCTTTTAATTTTTTCATTAAATCTTTCTAGCTGAACTACGTTAAGTTTCTTACCTTCTTCAATTTCATAAAATTCGTCAACTATTGAAGGATATAAATTTTTTGCTACTAAATAATATTTTTTGATATGTATTTCAGCATTCTTACTCATATAATAAATTAATTATTTTTTATTAAAGGCTCTTTTTCAGGAGTAACTGCGGTATCTTTAGTCTTTTGAGTTGATGTGCTGGTTCCTTTTCTCGTTTTTCTATCTCTTCTCATGGGTTCTTCACCCCGTATTTTCTTTAACCAATCTTCCATAGTTTCTTCTTCTATAATGTCAGCATCATGTAAAGCCTGAGAAACAGCTAATTCCAAGTTAATAGATAAATCATCCCAATATTCTCCTAAAGCTTCTTTATCTTTATCTGTTAAAACTTTGTTTTTGTCAATTTTTTTCTCAATATTTTTAACTTGTAAGTTAACTTTTTTTCGAATAAATTGTGCTATTTCTCTATCAGTTGATTGAACTATTCTTTTAGCCTGTCTTGCATTTTCTCCTTGACCTCCAGCAATTTTCTTAGCTTCATTTTTTCTTTGAATAGTTTTATATAAAGGGTGTTTTTCATCTGTGGACGCAATTTCAACTTCTTTAAGAATCCAAGCTCGTATTTTTTCTGCTGTATTATTTAATTCATCTTTATGTTTAACGGAAATGCCTTTAGAAACTGCTGCTTGCATTCCTTTTTTGGCAAGTTGTAATAAGCCTCTTCCTAATGTTGAAAGTACGCCTTCATATAACTTAGGATTTTTCTTGTAATCTTCCCAGGAAATATCAGCATTATCTAACATTTCTCGTAATTGTAAATATTCACTATACTTCATAGCTATAGTTTTTATTTTTTATATATATTTAAAACAAAAAAGCTTGAATATATAAAATAAAAAATACACTTATGAAACATGTTCGTGAATCACTTAATCAATATTATGATTACAAGTTCTTCAAAATGTTCGAAAAAGATGAAAAAGCCAATCTTAAGAAAAAAGAACAAGATGGTTTAGCAGTTATAGAAAAAATCAAAAAGAATTTTGAGGATTTCAAGAAAAATGCAAAAGGAGAAATTCTTAAATACAAAGAATTTTGGGAAGAAAATAAACAAAAGAAAGAAGGATTTACTGAAACCGGAGATGTTTATAAACTTTTTGATAGTGATTTTGTTGTAGGCGTTCTAGTATTGCCTGCTGAAACACTTTCAGATGGAAGTATAGATGGCGGTATGGGAGCAACAGATGAGCCAGAAGAAGAAATCATTGAAGGAAAGGTTCTTGAAGCTGAAGGTGATGGTGAAGAAGATCTTGGATTAGATTTAGATGATTCTCCGGAAAAAGATGCTACAAATGATCCTGAACAAAGTCCTGATGAAGAAATGTCACCGATAGGAGAACCTATAGCCGGAGATATGCCAAGCGAGGAAACGCTGTCTTTCACAGAACCCCAAAAATACTTTGTTGTGTATGACATATCTGGCGATGAAAGAGAAGAGATCTTTAGATGTGGTTCAAATAATGTTGTAAATGCTTTTAATGAGTTTTATAACGATACATTTAAAGCAGCAATGAAAAATATCATACTTCAATATAAAGCCAAAAAAGATAAAGAAAGAAAAGAAGTTGAGAAATCAGAAAAGAAAAAAATTGAAGCTAATAAAAATTCTAAATTCAGAAAATTTTTAGGAGAAAGCTCAATTAGAACAAATATGTCAAGAAATTCTGCAAAAGATTTTAAAAACATGTCTCAGGAAGAAAAAGATATGGCTCTAATAGAGGCAAGTAGACGTGGTCACACAAAAGCAGTTAAATCGCTAATAAATGCAGGCGCAAATATACATTTTTCTAATGATAGAGCTTTACGATGGGCAAGTGGTAATGGTTATGTAGAAATAGTCAAACTTTTATTAGATGCTGGTGCCGATGTTCATGCTTATAACGATGAGGCTTTACTATGGGCAAGTGAAAATGGACATACTGAAGTAGTTAAGTTGCTTAAGCAATATATGAAAACAAATGAAAGTATTGAAAGTATTAAAAAATACTTTGATGATGCAATTGAATGGATGAATAGCCCCGATGATGAATACGATACTAGTGAAAATGAAAAAAACGATAAAGAACCTCTTTTTCAATCACTTAATGACGAATTATATGAAAATGATTACGGATTAGATGACATTAGAGAATTTGACTTAGACACCGACAATATTGTATTTTGGAATGGAAATGTAATTCATCCTATGTCAGGATACGGAGGAAACTTTGACTATTTAAACATTGGAGTGACTCTTATTAAAGAAGCTCCAGATAAATACGTAGTTGAACAAAAGGGCGAAAGACGAAATGGAAAATTTTCAAGAGAAGAAAATCGACAAATTGAAAGAGGAGATTTAACCATAGATGAATGGAATATTGAGGATTTTGACTATGATGTAGACTATGAAATCGATGAATATAAAGAATTCGCAACATTAAAAGATGCAGTTGAATACATTAATAGCGATTCATGTCTTGATTATAATGGATAAAATATAAGGCAAAATTCTTTAAATTAAATGATTTGTGAAAAGGGACGAAAAATCCCTTTTCGTGTGTTATTTAACAAAACTTTAACAAGAATTGGCAGTATAAAATAAAAGATTTTGTTTATATTCAAATAAAAAATTAAAAACGTGGAACAATCAATCAAAGATTACATTGTAAAAACGCAAAATCTTCGTTATGAACTGTTTTCGCAAATTAAAGAAACCGAAGATCATGATGAAATTGATAGGTTTGATAAATTAATGTTAGAAATTGATACGCTTGCTGAAGAAATTATCCGCCTTCTTAATAAACATCAAGATGATCTAGAATTTGAGTTTATCATGGAGCAACTTTCAAAACTTGGACATGCGCCCAATCTTCTTTATGATGACAATGGAAACTGGGCAGTTGTAACATCAGGATTTCAAAATGCTGACTTTGGTGATGATACTGGAGACATACAAACTACTTTTTTTATTGAAGCAGAAGAATGGAAACCAACACCAAGAGAAGCACTTAAACATTATTTATCAAAAGAAGAATAGTATGATTACAGTTGTAACCACACATAATTTTAAAATCTTTAAACTGTTTTATACACATAAGCATCATCAATTTCTCAATAAACGTTTATTCTTATATGTAGATCAAGATGATTCTAGCGAATTTTGTAAAATTATTGATCCCAAAACTACCACAATTTTTGATAAAAATGATTTTAGGAAATATTATGGAAAAAATTATCTTGAAACATTAACAACATTTAGTAAGGTATATTTTCTTAATATGTTGTTAAAAGAGAATCTTATAGATGATTCATTTTATTTTACAGACGATGATGTTTTATTCTTTAATGACTCATTTGAAAAAGTTGTTGAATCTGAAAAAGCAATTTACGCAAAAGATATGTTTTTGAAGATTCATGAATATTATAATGAATGGCCCAAAATAAAAAATTGGATAAATGAAAACTATAGAGATGATTATACTTTAAGTGCTTGTGCTACAAATTTTTATTTTCCTAAAAATACTATTCCTGAATTACGAAAACATTTTACAAAACATTTCGATGAATGCATTTCTATTCTTTATGATGATAGAGAGTATATTCAAAAATTAAATGAAAAAAGTAAATCAACAAGAAATGCCAGTGCACAAGTGTTTTACATTGATACTCCCTTCTTAAATATTGTATTCCCAAAAATAGGATTAGAAAATTACACATTATCACAGATATATTTGTCTTTTTATTCTCATTTACGAGGTATCAAAGAAAAACTAAACACTATAAAAACACATGATATTATTGAGAAATACTTTTCAAAAATGAAAGAATATCCTGCGAGACAACCGCTAGTGCATTTTAGTGTTACAAATAAATTTCCATTAATGAGAGATTGTTATAATTATTTTAATGGGCAAAATTATGTGCATGAAAATATAGATGATATTCTTAAAGAAAATCCAAGAGAAAAAAAGAAGCTGTTAAAACCAAAAGTTAAAAAACTATTTTAACTATAAAAAATAAATTATATGAAAGTTGCTCAAGTATTAGGACGAGGCGTTGAAGGCGCTGGAATTACACGTTATGTAATTGAATTAGCTGCATATCTTAAAAAATCGGGTATCGATTTTAAAGTTTATGTTGTTGATGATAAAAAATGGGGAAGAGGTAAATTCCAGAATATGCCCGATTATGAATATATTACAAAAGACAATATAGATACATTTGCAGATGATGTCTTGAACAAGTTTGATTACGTATTTATTCATTCAGTTCCATCTACTAAACATTCACAATGGGCTCAAGACGGTTTTCTAAAAATAATGAAAGATCTTAAAACTAAAAAGATTATTTTTCAAAATGATCATAAAATAGCATCAATACATAGAAACGCTAATTTCTTTGAAATTTGCCAATTATGCGATGGAATTGTAAGCTTTAGCGCCACATCTCCATTCTTTAATAAACTTGTACAGCTTTTTGGAGAAGATATTCGAGATCGTTATATCCCGTTAATTAATGGTTTTAATTTTGATAATTTAGTGCAATATCGAAAAAAAGAACATTATAAGAAAATAACGTATCTTGGAAGATTTGCAACATTTAAACAGCCCGAGAGATTGTTTGCATTTCTCCCGTATGCCAAGGAAAATAACCTTCATCTTGAAATGAAAGGCGTTGAAAGATCTCTTGGTGCTCTTCACATATTTTATGATGACATTGGTAAAAAAATTCGTAAGCACGATATTATTGAAGTTAACAAAAAATCTATTGAAAACGGCATATTGCCAGCTGATCATAAAGACAGAAGCCTTAAACACATATACATCTGGGGTCCTTATGAATATGAAGACGGAATGGAGACTCTTAGTTCTTCTTTAGTTGGCGCAGATTTTTATCACTTAAATGCAGATGCCTATGGTAATAGTATTGAATATGCCATGTGTGAAATTATTGGTGTTGGTTGTGTTCCCATGTTTGATTATCATTGGGCAGAAAATACTTGGGTTTTTGAAAAAGGAAAACAAACTGATAAGAAATACATAGACTTAGACACGTATGGCCTATTTCTTAAAAAAGATTTATCAAACGTTAAAGAACTTGTTGAAAAAATAAACGATATATATTCTAACAAGGCTTTGCATAAAAAATACTTAGATTGCAGCTTAGAAGTAACACGGAATCACTGTGATATTAATTATATATATGCAGACCTTATAGAGAACATAGCAAAAGTAGAAAAAGCAAAAATTGTTAAACCCAAATCACTATTTTAAAACATGATGACAACTTTAGACTTACGACTTGAGTATCGATTTGATACAGGTTGTGCACCCACATTCGGTAAATATAATGTAAACATTCCGGGTAATCAGGGCGGCTGTAATTATAATGGTTATTTAAAGCCTGATTATGTCAAATGGCTAGAAGAACGTTATTCTAAATTACTAAATAAAGTAAGTTGTATTGGCCCTAGATTAGCTTATAAACAAGACACTGGTAAAGAATCTTTGCTTTCAGGATTTAGAAGCTATGAGAGATGGCTCGAGGAGAAAGTACTCCTATATGAACGTGCAAATAGATGGCTTGAAGAGAAAGTACTTCAACATGAACACACAAAACCATTATCTGAATGAGTCTTATAAACGAAAAATACGATAAGGTTGTTTGCATAAATCTCAAAGAGCGTCCTGACAAAAGGGAATATATGCTTGAAAGATTTGAACAACATAGTATTGATGTTGAGTGGTTCCACCCTGTTATATTAGGTTATGCTTCTCATTTCGTAGACTTATACGCTGATAAATACAACGATTTATCAAGAAATTACGTAAGATTTAATAAAGCATTTCCCAACGAATTCGGCACTCTTCATAGTCATTACTATGTTATTAAGACTGCATTGTTAGAAGGCGCCGATAACATTTTTGTTTTTGAAGACGATTGTGCTTTTCATAAAGATTGGAATGAACTATTGCCAAAATACTTAGATAGCATTCCAGAAGATGCAGATGGTATTCTTCTTTATTCTTTTATGGATCGCTTACTTCCTGAAAATATAAGAGTTAAACCAAGATGGACAAAGGGTTTTGCCAGTTGGAGTTTTATTGCGTATGGTTTAAATCGAAAAGCAATGGAAGGATACATTGACTTAATGGACAAGTGTCCTATGATTGCCGATAGAGGTTCTTGGGAAATGATGACTAGTAAGTTGTACAATTTTTATATTGCAAGCCCGCCTCTTGTCATTCCTTCAAAAAATTTAAGTTCAAATATTAGGGGCGAAAATAAAAATTATGAAAAAATCAAATCAGTTTTCTTGTTAGGTGTAAATGAAAATGACTATAAATAAAGAAAAAATAGCCTTAGAAATTAAAACACAAGACGTATCTACGAATACGGAAGAAGAATTTATTGCAGATGTATCACCTTATTTTCAGTTAAAATGGGATAAAAAAGAAAAGAAATGGACTAAGATAAGATTTTAAATTATGAAAACATTGTCTAATAAGCAAATTATTGAGAGATCATCTTTGTTTTTAGATTTATCAAAAAGTCTTTTAAACAAAATAGATCTCTTTTTGACTAATACAAACTTGAGCAAAAATGATCAAGAGTATTTAATCGAGTTAATGGAAGAAGTATATGGCCAAGGATATGAAAACTCGTCAATTGATGACACATTAATAAGTTAACTATATGAAATTTGCAACCTATGTAATGACCTTTGATCAAGGGCAATGGATTATGCGAAATCTTGAAAATGCATATTCACATGTAGATCATATCTATGTAATGCACAGTGAACTTCCCTGGGGACATAACCCAAGTGCTAGAATTACATATAAAAATAAATTTGATATTAATATCATTAAACAATCAAAATACATAGATAAAATTACTATTATTGAAGGAGATTGGATGAGTGATACAGATGAAAGAAACTATTGTCTTCAACGCGCAAAAGAAGATGGATTTGATTATTTAATGGTTCAAGATGCAGATGAATTCTTCTTTCATAAAGATTTTGAAAAAATACTCCAACTTGTAAAAGATAATCCTGAGGTAGACGTTTTTGCTATTGATCTTTATGCATTTTGGAAATCATTTAAATACATTATCATAAGCAATGATAAAGGAAAAATTGGTGGAACAAACCAAACAATTGTCAATCTTCATACAGTAAATAAGTATGATTATATACGAAACGTACATGGTGGTAATCACATGACGCTTCCAGAAGTAATCTGTTATCATGGATCATATGTATTGTCTGACGAACAGCTTTATAGAAAAATAAAAACATGGGGTCATAGTATGGATTTTGATAGTGATAAATGGTATAATGAAGTTTGGTTGCCTTGGACTTTAGAATCTAAAAATCTTCATCCTATTTGGCCATGGGTTTGGACTCATTGTGAAGTTTTTATGGGTGAATTGCCAGAAGTTATAGCAGATCTAAAATAAAATTTATATGAGTAAAAAGTTACCCATATCAATCGGAATATTGTCTTGGAATTCACCCCAAATATTAAATAATACACTTAATTCGTATAAATCACTGGGGTTATTTAATATTGTGTCTGAAGCGAATATAGCATTTCAGGAAATATCAAAAGAAGATATTGGACTTGCTAAATCATTTTCATTATCGTATATAGGATACGATAAAAATGTTGGCATAGGAAATGCATTTATTGATTTAGCAAAAAAATCTACGCAGCCTTATTTTATTACTTTAGAACATGATTGGGAACTTATAGAAAATGAAGACGTAACATTTAATAGATTAAACTTGGGAATTAAATTATTAAAAACGGGAATATCAGCTGTACGATACCGTCATAGAAAAAATCCCGGAGATCCTTTATATTCTAAAAATGTATATGAAAATAATGAATTAAACCACTATGAACCAATTACACAATTATATAGCCCGCATTTATTAGATTGTATTCATTGGAAAGAATCGCCTGAGATAGATTTTCCGGATAAAATTCAAAAGATAAATAGTTATTTTATTGCATCTAGTAGATGGGCCAATTTTACAAACAATCCATGTATGTATGAAACTAAGTTTTACATTGATACTGTATCTCAATTTGCAAATGATGATTTACATCTGGAGCCTGCAATATCTTACTGGTGGGTAAGACAAAATTTCAAAATAGCTCACGGTGAAGGTTTATTTAAACATAATGATTTTATAAAATTTTAAATGATAAAACCTAGTCATAGAAAAACCATAAAATAAAAATGGAAACTCTTAAAGTAGCATT
>Ga0255346_1000645_pt1 | contig 55353 bp, 51 predicted proteins | sample wastewater_treat_FD_194410 | JGI IMG/M metagenome (GOLD analysis project Ga0255346, IMG submission 194410) | Wastewater microbial communities from Lulu Island WWTP, Vancouver, Canada - plant22 | ecosystem: Engineered > WWTP > Wastewater > Unclassified | place: Canada: Vancouver, British Columbia...
GCTTATCTCTGGTTCAATATAATTCTGCTCAATCGCCATAACTGCTTTTGCGAAGATAAAGTCGAGCTCTTCAATAATTTTAATCGAAGATAAAATCTCATGTGCTTTTTCTCTAACGATATTAGATAGTAGTGATAAAATTCTGCTGATCTCTCTTTTCTCCTGAGATAACAAAATATTAAAATCATTATTTAATGAAGTTATTAAAAGGGGTTCTACAAAAAGAGTTTCTCCAGAAGTTGATTGGTCATAAACTATGCATGGAAAATGTGCTTTAAACTCAGCTTTTAAAGGAATCACATATCTTCCATTTCTTATAGTTATAATATTTTCCTGAAACATTCTTGAGTAAGACTGAGAGTTAAAAAGTTCGTTTGCTTTACTATAGATTAATGCTCTTGACTCCTTAATGTTTCTTCTTATTCGTGATAACTCTTCTGAAGCATTAGTTTTCACTTCACAGTCTTCACTAATTTTTGATTCTATTGTATCTTCAATCTCTTTCTGTGGTGTAATCTGAGACGCATATTTGGAGAGGATAGGAAAGTCATCTTTAATGTCTTTAAAAGAATCTTTTATTTTTCTTAAAGTTTTTAGCTGATTTAATATGCTTAACAATTCTTTTTCATTAAGTAATCCACTAATAGCAGCTCTATCAGTTGCTGTTTTAGCTTCATTTGTTTCTAAAATAGGTAGAGTGCTATAACTATTTATGTATTTTTTCGCTTCAGTGACTTCTTTAAGGCTTGTTTTAATAGTTTCAAGGTTAGAAGAAGGTTTAAGAGATAAACATTCTTGAATACCTGCTTTTGTTTTTGCATAATTAGAAAGAATCTTTAAGACTTTATCAAGCTCAAGAACTCTAAGGCTATTGTTATCCATCTTTTAAAGCTCCTTATTAAAACTTTCTTTTCTAATAAGATTTTAAAATAATTATCACTAAAACCATTATAATAGCAAGAGTCTAATTTAGTTCATTTTAACATCTCATGGCATTTTTGCCACAACACAAGCATGAAAATAATATCTTTAATCCTTTTCTTGTGCCACTTATATAACAAAACAATCTAATTTCTTTGCCAAATATAATCTTATGATCACGGAGTTATTGTTTTTGGAAGAATACTTTGCCCAGTTTTTAGTTGGAACTTCAGTCTTCTTATTACCAAAAACACCGCTTAGTAAATATAAAGAAACAAAAATCGCAAATACTACAATTAAAGTAATTACCTTTTAAGTATTTTATACAACTAACTCTAGCACTTTTTATTTTTTAAATCATCTAAAAATGTATTATAGATATTAATTATTCTCTAAGGTTTTGTCATAAAACTCACCCAAAATAGTCAGTTGGATTTAACCTTGGCTTTTGTGCTGTTATAGCAATAGCTTTAAAATCGTTATCTATTATTTTCTTTATGAAGAACCTGTTTGAAAAACCTACTTTTTCAAGAAGACCTATCATTTCCCCCATTTCTGCTTCATATAATAACTTTTTTAAAAAGAGGTCATTTTTACTATTTTCTTCCATTACAACCATAAACTTTCCATTCTCTTTAAGAAGCCTTAAATAACTCGATAAATATGCAACAGGGTCTTCCTTGAGTTGCTCTATTCCGATCAAAGCGATTAAGTGAAATTGCTCATCTTTAAGTTTTGTAATGTTATCCAGATTCCATAAAAGAGAAATGAATTTATCGCCTACTTTGTATTCTTTTATGTAATTTGATAGCTCATTAGACAGCTTTTTCCCGGATGAAATTATCGCTATAAGGTTATCATCTTTCAGTTTTTGAGATATAGAAGGAATAATCGAAATATCCTTAATTCCTTGAATTGCGATTCTTTCACCTTTTGAGAATTTTACAATCTTTAGGAAGACATTATCAAGATTTCTATGGTTTTTAGGCTTAAATTCACTTTTTGTATCTATCATAATTTGAGAATATACATCCACAGTATTTTTGTCTGTAATATGCAAGCTCTCTTGATTTTATAACTCCTTCTCTGTAAAAGGGTCTAAAATCTTTATAAATGAATTCTGAATCTTTTACTACTTCATCAGCAACAACTTTAATAAGTTCATGTTTTTGATAGATACTATAAAGAAGAGTTGTTGAAATATATCTAATACCCATCTCCTTGGCTATATTATTTGTCTTGATAAGACGCATTTTATAACAAAACTCACATCGATAGGGTTCAAATGTATTATTGGTTAATATTAATTCTTTTAAAAAATCCTCCCAGTTATATTCCTCATAAATTACGTCTATCTTAAAATCAATAGAAAGTTTTTTAACACTAGAAAGCCTATCCAGATACTCTTTGTAAGGATGAATGTTGGGATTGTAAAATAGTCCAACAACTTCAAAATCATCCTTAAACGATGAGACTGGCATTATTCCACAAGGCGCACAACAAATATGTAGCAACAATTTATCTTTCAAAATAGATTATTTCCTTCTTCCTGGTAACCTTTCTCAATCAAATATTTAAAGCCCTTAGATGTTAATATTCTACCTTTTGGAGTTTTCTCTATGAAACCAAGAGAAAGAAGATATGGTTCAATCATTTCTTCAATGGTTGTTTTATCTTCGTTTAAAATGGCTTGAATAGTTGTGAGACCGAGAGGTTTACCATTTTTACTTTTTAAAAGGAGCAACAATTTTCTATCCTCTTCACCTAAACCTAATTCATCGATTCTTAGAGATTCAAATGTATTTTGTATAGTACTGCTGTCAATTTTTCCACTTTTATAAACAGAAGCATAATCTCTCGCTCTTTTTATTAAATTTATTGCGATTCTCGGAGTTCCTCTTGACCTTATAGCAATCTCAAGTGCTTCTTTCTCATTTATTTCTACTTCAAGGAAAGCTGCTGCATTTAATACTATTTTTATAAGCTCTTGGGGGGAATAAAAATTTAGAGAGAAGACAAGACCAAATCTGTCCCTCAAAGGCTTTGATAAAAGCCCAGCTTTTGTTGTAGCTCCAACAAGAGAAAATTTATTCACTGGTATTGATACTGCTTTTATATTTCTTCCACTACCGCGTATTATATTTATTTGAAAATCTTCCATTACACTATAAAAGGCTTCCTCCACTCTTTTATCAAGCCTATGTATCTCGTCAATAAAAAGAATATCTCCTTCATCTAAAGTTACTACAAGGGAAAATAAGTCAATAACCCTCTTTAATGAAGTTGCAGTTGTCTTTATAAGGTTAGTTTTCATTTCATTCGCAATAACATTAGCTAAAGAAGTTTTTCCTAAGCCTGGCGGACCATAAAGAAGAATATGCTCCAAGCAATCTCCTCTACTCCTTGCAGCAAGCATTGCGATTTTTAGATTTTCTTTTATTGCCTCTTGACCCACATACTCTGTTAAATTAGACGGTCTTAAGGTGTTATCATCTTTTAACTCGGTATTATTTTGGTTTTTCTGTTCTGACATATGTTATATCTCTATCTAAGGTAAATTTTTTCACTTTAATTATTCCTTGCTTTAAAAGGAATAATTCTTTACTTTCTCCAAGAGTTTTTATTATTTCAAATTCTTCTTTTAGTACGCTCTTTGTTATTTTGTTGACCTTAATTAGATCATTATAAGTGAGGGTTGTATAATCTTTCCTTTCAAATTTACCTGTATCTTTTCCGCAGTAATAGAGATCACCATTTTTTTTGTTAATCCATTTATTACCAAAGTAAGATATTCCATTTATAATTTTTATAGATGCATCCCTGTACGAAGTATTACCAGTTAATTCATAAAGCATAAGCAGAAAATAAACTTCATTTAATATATGATTTAGAGAAAAATGAGTTTTAAAAGATTTGTTTTCGGGGATTATATAGTCATATAACAAAAAACCATTATTTTTGGTTTTAACACCTCTTCCTTCTTTAATATAATCTAAAAGCAAATCACCAATGTGAGAACTTAAATTAAGTGCCTCTTTAATATTTAGTCTTTTATACACAAAAGCCAAGAAAATTGCAGCATCTACTGAAAATCTCGTGTCGAAATATTCATTACTTATTTTGTATTCGCTTTTTAGCCAATTTGATTCTGTAGTAGAATACCAGAAGCCATATTTATTTCTACTCTTATGAAGTGCATATAATGAATTTATCGCAATATCATAAATAAAAGTTTCATAACTCGTAAAGTAGAATTCGAGCAAGCTTCTTTGTGCATACATTGAGTAATCCCAATAATAGGTATTCTTGTTTTCATTTCTGTATCCCAAACTGTTTTCAGTTAGATAATAGAATCCATTCTCGAAATATCTCTTTTTTAGTGAAAAATCCGTTACTCTCATATACTTTTGAGTAACTGCAGAGTTTATATTAAAAAGACTCTTTTTAGAAATTAAGTACCAATCCTCAATGTTATTCTTTATTTTGAAGTTAATTGTGTTTAAAATTTTTAATTCCGAATCAACCATATTCGAGATCAATGTTATTTCTGAAGGAGCATCGATCCTTTCCTGTAAGCCATAACCGATATTTTTATATTGGAAAACACAACCTTTAAATAAAGTAAGTTTTGTTTTTTCTTTATCGTTTACTTTTAGATATAATGTCTCTCCAGGCAGATTAATTTTTTTTGATTCTTCTATATTTACTAGCCCGTCATCACTTTTACTGTAAGTAAATCTATAAGGAATTAAGTCTGTGAATTCGTTCAGTTTCTCGGTTGTCACTGAGAGGGTGTACTCAAAATCTTTAATATAAGCTCCATTGTTTTTAAACCTCAAGAAAACAAATAAATCTTCATTCGCGAGCAATCTAAACCATGTTTCTAAAGTAAGTATTGTATTGTTTCCATCTTCTATATCTGCAGTAACTATTACTTCTGTAATGAAATTTTCAAAATAATTAATTTTGTAAGAAAGTCTCTCAATTTTAAGTTCATTCTTAAAGGTAATTTTATATGAATTAAACTTTTCCTCCTTATTTTTATAGGAAAAGTTAATGTAGTTTTTACCCCATTCAATAGGATTTTTGTCTATAGTAGGACCTGTTTTACAAATTGTGTCTGGAGCAAGGACTAGCTGATAAGGAAATAAGAATATAGTTAGAAAAACAATAATTATCAATATTAGAACAATATTTCTTTTTACCAATCTATAATTTAAAAGCATTTCATAAAATTATAAGTTTAAAACTTTATTTCTCATTATACTATTTTATAGGGAAAAATTTATAATAAATAGAAAATTATGAGTGATAAAGTAGATTCATTTTATGAAAAAGAATTGAAGCCACTACTCAGGGGCTATCTTTCCAGTGAAGTTATGTCTAAGATAGATTGTGCTTTTGTTTTTGCAAGAGAAGCCCATAAAGATCAATATAGATCATCAGGCGAGCCTTTCATTTTACATCCTTTAAATGTAGCAAAAATCCTTGCAGAGCATCATGCCTCAGCGGATATTATAATAACTGCTCTTTTGCATGATGTTGTTGAGGATACAGGTATTGGGTTGGAAGAGATTAAAGAAAAATTTGGAGAGGACATTTCTGAGTTAGTTAAACTTCTTACGGGTTTAAAGAGCATAAATTTTAGCTCTGAAGAAGAAGGTCAGGCAGAAAATTTAAGAAAATTGCTTCTTGCAATGGCATCTGATGTAAGAGTAGTTCTAATTAAAATAGCTGATAGAGTTCATAACATGAGAACATTAAACTATTTAAGTCCTGAACGACAATTAAAAATTGCCCAGGAAACAATGGATATTTATGTTCCAATAGTTCATAGACTTGGGATGTATGCTTTTAAGTGGGAATTAGAAGATCTTTCATTTAGATATATTCATCCTGAGGAGTATAAAAAGCTTGCAAAACTTGTTGCCAAAAGAAGAAAAGATAGAGAAGAATATATAAACAAAGTAATTAATATACTTTATAGTGAATTATCTAAGAATTCTATAAAATGTAAAATTGAAGGTAGACCAAAAAATTTATACTCAACCTATAAAAAGATGGAACGTAATCATATACAATTGAATGAAGTTTATGACCTTTTCGCTGTAAGAGTTTTAGTTCAGAATATAAGTGATTGTTATACGGTCTTAGGAATAATACATAATATCTGGAGACCTGTTCCTGGTAGAATTAAGGATTATATTTCTTCTCCTAAACCAAACGGATATCGCTCTCTTCATACAACAATCTTTGGACCTGGCGAAGAACCTGTCGAGATTCAGATAAGAACATTTGAGATGCATATAAATGATGAAGTTGGAATAGCTGCTCACTGGAGATATAAAGAAGGAGCTGCAGGAGATAAGGATTTTGATGAGAAGATTAAATGGTTAAGACAACTTATAGATTGGCATGATGAAACAAGTAGCGCAGCTGATTTTGTTCAATCAGTAAAATTTGACCTTTTTAGGGATGAAATATTTGTTTTTACACCAAAAGGGAAAGTAATAGATCTTCCAGTCGGGGCAACACCAATAGATTTTGCTTATAGAATTCACACAGATATTGGGAATTCTTGCATAGGCGCAAAAGTGAACGGAAGGATTGCTCCACTTGATTATAAGCTTCAAACCGGTGATAGAGTTCAGATATTGACTTCAAAAATACCTCATGGTCCAGGAAAAGATTGGCTAAATATCGCTCGTTCTGCTTCTACTCGAGCTAAAATTAAAACTTGGTATAAAAAACTTGAAGCAAACGAAGAAGAGGCTGAAAAGGAAGAAACTCTCAAAAAGGAGACAACTTCAAAAGTACAGAAAAAGCCTGCAAAGTGCTCCGAGAAGGAAAAATATGTTGTTATGGTTGATGGTTGCGAAGATCTTCCAATTACTTTTCCTAAATGTTGTAGTCCTGTTCCATATGATGAAATAATTGGTTATATTTCAAGAGGTAAGGGAATTACAATACACAGGAAAAATTGCCCTAACACTAAAACATTAGAAAAAGATAGGATTATACCTGCTCATTGGTGTAATATAGATGATACATCGTTTATAACTGGTTTATTTATTCGAGCAAAAGATCAGCCTGGAGTATTAGCGGAAGTATCAAAAGCAATTTCTGACGAAGGAATAAATGTGATTGACCTTAAAGCAAAAGTTTTGCTAAATGATATAGCAAAAATATCAGCCAAAATTGAGGTAAAAAACATTATTGAATTGTCTAAATTAATGGATAAACTCTCGAAATTATCATGTGTTCAAAAAGTAAGAAGGGTTTAAATTAATGCGAATCGTCATTCAGAGAGTCTTGTCTGGCAAAATAACGGTTAACAATGAAGTTATCTCTGCGATAAATAAAGGTTTAGTAGTATTTGTAGGGATCGAAAAAAGTGATACCGAAAAAGATGTTTTAGAATTAGCAAGAAAGATAAGCAATATTAGAATTTTTGAAGATGAAGCAGGAAAGATGATGTTTAAACTTCCAGATAGTGGAGAAATTCTTCTAATTCCTCAATTTACTCTCATTGGAAGCTTAAAAGGAACACTAAGGCCTGATTTTACTGATGCTATGGAACCAACTAAGGCAAGAGAGCTTTTTTATAAGCTTTCCAAAAGTCTTAGAGAGGAATACTCACGAATTGTTAAAGAAGGAGCATTTGGCGAACATATGATTGTAGATCTTAGAATTGATGGACCTGTAACAATAATTTATGATACGAGGAGTAAATAGTGAAGTTAGAAACCATAGTTTGCGGTAGAATTTACACAAATTCATATATATTATATGATGATTTTAATAGATGCTTCATTATTGACCCAGCTTCAGGAAAACCTATTTTAGATTACATTAATGAAAATTCCTTAAAGATTCAGGCTATTCTTTTAACTCATGGTCATTATGACCATATTGATGGTATACCGGATATTCTTAATAGTTTCAAAGACATACCGATCTATATTGACGAGGACGATAAGAATTGTCTCTTTGACCCTTTATGGAATGGTTCTTTTGATACAGATGCTCTTGTAATTATAGCAAATGCTAATAAAGTACTAAATTATGAAAAAGATTTAAAATTTGATAATGCTTCATTCAAAGTGTTCAAGTTTCCAGGACATACCCCCGGAAGTGTAGTATTACAATATGAAAAAATGCTTTTCACTGGAGATTTTATTTTTAGAGGATCTGTAGGGAGGACAAATTATTATAGAGGTTCTAGTCGAAGTATGATGGAATCACTAAATAAGTTTATTGAGATTTTTGGAAATATTAATTACGATTTTAAAATATACCCAGGGCATATGGAGTCTACAACTTTAAGTTATGAGTTGCTTCATAATCCATTTCTCGTTAGAATTATAAATTCGAATAAGTGATATATGGGGCAGTAGTTCAGCTGGGAGAACGCATCCCTCGCACGGATGAGGTCAGCGGTTCAAATCCGCTCTGCTCCACCATATTGAATTAGCTGCCGAAAAAATTTTATAATTTTTTGTAGCACCTTCATAAAAATATTGTATAATATTAGATACTGATAGCGCTTTTTCTATCATTAAATGAATCATAAAAATCATAAAGGAGATGGAAAAGTGAGTTCAACAATTAGTAATTATTTATCAAAATTAGAGTTTGGTAAGCCGCTGAAGTATAAAAACATGGGTGTTATTCCTTTATTTACTTCTATTGATAGCATAGAATATCTTACATTGAAAGAGGCACTAAACAAAAAACTCCTTATAATTACAGAAGTAAGTAAAGGGGGAGCTGTGCCTGAATTGAGAGTTACAAATAAGGCTGAGATGCCAGTTTTACTTCTTGACGGTGAAGAGCTTATTGGTGCAAAGCAGAATAGAATATTAAATACAACGATTTTGCTTAAAGAAAAATCAGAAACTATTATCCCTGTTAGTTGCACTGAGCAGGGAAGGTGGTCATATAAATCAGATAAGTTTAATGTATCGGATGTAATTGCTGCACATAACATTAGAGCTAAGAAGGCTTCGTCAGTGTCTGCAAATTTGAGTAATTCAAATGAATTTGTTTCAGACCAGTTTGAAGTTTGGAATGAAATTGATAGGATTGCCCGTAACACAAATATTCACTCTGAAACAGGTGCAATGAAAGATATATTTTATGCTAAAATGGAGGACTTAGATAAATTTTTAGAAGCATTTAAGTGCGAACCTCATCAAAAGGGATTGCTTATTACCATTAATGGAGAAGTGGTTGGTTTTGATGCTATTTCGCTTGAGTCTGCTTATAAAAAGCTTCATCCAAAATTAGTCAAGAGCTATGCAATGGATGCTCTTTTGCAAAAAAAGAAGAAATGTGTGCTCCCATCTATCGAGAAAGCTAAAACCTTCATTAAAGAAGCGATATCAGCTCACGGGAAAAAATATAAATCTATAGGATATGGTTGGGATTATCGATTTGAGAGTGAAAATATTGTAGGCTCAGCCCTTATATACAATAGAAATGTGATTCACACAGCTTTCTTTAGAATAGAAAAAAGCGATGAAGTTGGAACTATAGCTGGATATGACCGTCGCAAACACTACAGAATTTATATGTAGAAACTAATGATATTGTACAACATGTCGAGTAGAGCACATAGTTACACAATGGTTTAATGCAACTATGTGCCCCCTCACAGAACCCGCCGTGCGGTTTTCCCGCAACGGGCTCTTAAATCTCATTCACTAAATTACAGCATAAGGATGATAGATTTTGGGTAATGGAAGAGGATAAGCATTAATGTAAATTTGGAAACTATTCCAGCTAAAAGATTTCTTCTGACTTCTTCTATTTAACCATTTGAATATTAATTTACGAACTATTTGATAGAATCTTTGTATGGATGAACTATTCCCACCAATACCATAATAGAGGTAATGTCCTCTTATCTTAAGAGTAAGCATGTCCCAGATATCCTTAATTTTAAGAGTATTTCTATATTTCTTTAAGTAATTATTAATATTCTTTACGCACTTAGCGAACCTCTTCTTTTCCGTCTTCCTTCCAACCTTAAAGTAACCATTTCTACTTTCTGTCAAATAATGAGTGAACCCGAGAAAATCAAAAGTATCAGGTCTCTTATTGTTTCTTTTAGCGGTAGATTCCCCAAACCTTCCAAATCTAATAATTCTTGTCTTCTGTTCAGAGAGTGTAAGTTTAAATAAGGATAATCTTTTCTTTAGCTCTTCAAGAATAATTTCAGTCTCTTTTCTTCCTTGGGAACATATAACAAAATCATCACAATAGCGAATCATTCCAACATATCCCTTAAGGTTTCTCTTTTTAAAGTTTCTAAGCCATGTATCAAGAGCGTAATGAAGATAGACATTTGCAAGTATTGGGGAAAGGATAGCACCTTGGGGAGTTCCATCTTCTGCAGAATTAAATACTCCTTCTTCCATAATGCCTGATTTTAGAAATCTAACAATAAGTCTTATTAAATTTTTATCTCCAATTCTAATATTGAGTGCTTGTATCAATATTTTGTGGTTAACTGTATCAAAGAAACTACTAATATCAGCATCTATTATGTAATTTACAGGATTCTTCCTAATCATTGTATCAAGTGCAAATAAAGCTTTATGTGGACTTCTTTCTGGTCTGAATCCGAATGAGCAGTTGAGAAAATCTTGTTCGTATAAAGCTTCGAGTATTCTCTTTATTGCCATCTGAACTATCTTATCTTCAATTATTGGAATTCCTATTGGTCTTAATTTACCATCACTTTTTGGAATGTAGATTTTTTTAACAGGATAAGGTCTGTATGACCATCTTTTCATTCTATATACAAGATTGTTGATATTCTCATTCAGGTTCTTTTCGTATTCCTTAAATGTTATATTGTCTATTCCTGGTGCTTTATCCCTCTTTAACATGTAGAAGCATTCAGTAAGGTTTTGAACATTTAAAAGACACATTAAATTAATAAGCCTCTTCTTCTTATTCTCTGCTGTAATTTTAGATATAAGGGTAAGTTTCGTTTCCATAAAATTACCTCCTTAAGTTCATAGACTTAATTATGTTTCTCTTATCCCTTTACATAAGATTTTGGTTTCCTTCGGGTAGATTTAATTCTTCACAGGACATTACTCCTGTTACACCCCTACTATGAAACCATCCGACTTTCAGATAGTTATTTATCCATTCTCATCTTTTTTAAACTTGTTTGGAGATATTCTTGATAGTTTTATTTTATTACTCTGTATACTAATCAGGAAAACTATCTGAATCTCCCAAGTTCCTGTAGTCTCCATTCGATATAATACCATGGTCCCAGACACCGAAGGAGTTACTGACTTCTTGCATTAACGAAATTAGTAATATTGTCTTCCAACATGTGTAAACTGTCGACCTCCTTACTAAAATTAATTTCGGTGCTCAATCCCTTCACTTTCATTACGGTCTTATACCTCCTATCTGTTGGCTTCACTTGATTTGTTACCTCATCAAGTGCAACATAAGTGATAGGCTGTTTGCTAAACATTACCTATACTGGACTTTAACTAGTAAGAGACTACAAGCTTTGCTTGGCGCACACACATATTTATTTACCCAGTATTTATTGATGTTCAATGAGCTTATTTGCTATTTTTACTGCTATTGAATTATTTATCGTGTTTTTTACACTTAAATAAGAAATGGCTTTTATAAAAAAATTCATACAGAGGTTGAAGATCAACTTGAAGCAATCAATGCCCTACTCCAAGTAAGTACAGGAAACATATTTACATCCAACTTCACAAACTAACCAAGGTTTGCCTTGATAAAATCAGGGGCTATTTTTAGTTATATACTACAGAGCTTTTTGTCTCTTTTGTAGTCAAATGGTTTAATATTGAATACAATTAGGAGTAAATCCTTGAGAGGATTATTCTCTAATAACAGCATTTAGTTTTTCAAAGAAACATTCAAGTGTATTTTTCTGAAGTTCCTCCCAAAAACTGGGTTACCATCACCGTCAAACATATAGAAGTGAACAATGTCTTCAGAAAAATTAATCTCAACAAGCTTAACAATTTGTTCATTAATCATAATGTTCGTCTTGATCACAATATCATAAGTCTGTGCTGTTGCATTACTAAAAGGAAAAACAACTCCTAATAGTAATAGAAACGATAGAATTAAACTGATTAATACATCCTTTAGTTTAAACACACGCATCGCTCGAATGTTTCGGTTTAGTGAAGAACTAAATCCGTTCTCTCTCTGCTTGTAGAAGGAAAACTATTAAACTCATCTAATACCTCTTAATTCTTTATTTTTTACTCCAAGTATGAAAGATAGTAATATTTTCAAAAAAGTCAAGTTGTTGTATAATTTGCATGAGAAATTATGATATAATAAATGGAGTTAAACGCTATTTTGTATAAAATTTATAGAAAATTGGAAGCATAAGGTTATTGAATGGAAATTCAGATTGATTTGCATACACTTGAACGTGCAGAAGAACGAGGTACTAATGAAGGAGAAATCAAAGATGTTATTAACACAGGATTTTCTATTCCAGCTAAATATGGGAGAATAGGAAAAGCTAAAATTTATGAATTTAAGCGAAATCGCTTTAATAAATATTATGAACAGAAATATGTTGAAGTTTTTTATATTGTTGAGGAAGATAAAATTATAACAATAACTGTATATGTGTTTTATGGTAAATGGGGGGTGTAAAAATGTATGTAATTTATAACGATAAAATAGATCTTCTTTACATTAGGTTAGATGATGAGAAACAAAATGTGGTCAACAAGCGAATTACTGAGGATATTGTTTTAGATATCGGGGAAGATGACAGAATTGTTGGCATCGAAATTATAAATGCCTCGAGGCATGTAACCATTGATAAACTTTCACCTATTAAGTATGAAATAGTAAACCAATAGATTATTAATGATTTTGCTTAAAGGCCCCCTTCTATTTGCCTGTAACTATTAGTTTTTCAGTTTTATCTTCTTTAATATACAAGAATCATTTTGATATCTTTTAAAAGTTGTTATCAGAATTATCTAAAAGTTAAAAATGAATAAGTTACGAAACATATGAGACTGCTTACAAAGCTTAACTTTGTCGTTTCTGAAAGAACTGGCAAGGCAATAAAGTTCAAGGCAAGGTAATGTCATGGAAACTTCCGGAAAGTCATGCAAAATGTCACGATTGTGTAAATGTCACGCAAAGAGTGAAAATGTCACGAAAAATGAAAATGTTATATGTATAGTTGATTACTTAAATGTTATAAACGAACAAAAACGAGGGTTAGAGAATGGGCACCATTTCGTAGGAAATTACACAATTACTGCAGGGTTTTATTATCAGAAACTCTTGCATACTATTTATGAATTGAGAAAATACATTTTTGTTGGCGCATAAATGAAAAAAATGGCGTATAAAATAGTGAAGCAGGTTTATAATTTTTATGAGTCAGACTAAGGAAAGAGAGGGATTTTAATTGGAAGGTAAGCATAATATTCCAGCTAATTGGAAATTGGCGAGATTGTTTATGATCCTTGTTGTGGAGCAGGTGGATTTTTAGCCCAGTCTTACCAACATATGAAAGAAAAGGCAAAAACAGCCTTAGATATAGAGACTCTTAAAACCAGAACCTTTTATGGTAGAGAGAAAAATCTTGTTTATCCCATTACTTTAGCAAATCTTGTTCTTCATGATATAGATGATCCTTATATTTGGTATGGGAACACTCTAACTGGTTTAGAAATCTACGGTGATTTATTCCAAGATGCCCAAGGACTATTTGATGTGGTACTTACCAATCCTCCGTTCGGTGGTAAAGAAGGCAAAGATGCTCAGACAAAATTTGCATATAAGACAGGATCCATTAAATTTTATTTTTACAGCATGTTATAGACAGCCTTAAAGCTGGTGGTAGATGCGTAATTGTGATGGATGAAGGAGTCTTATTCCGTATGAATGAAAATGCCTTTGTCCAGACTAAGCGCAAATTCTTAAATGAGTGTAATCTCTGGTGTATTATCAGCCTTCCGCCAAAAATATTTGTAAGTGCTGGAGCAGCAAGTAAAACCAATCTATTATTTTTTACCAGAGGTGAACCAACAAAAGAGATATGGTATTATGATCTATCTGACCTGAATATTACAAAGAAACAACCTTTGAGTATGACACACTTTGAGAAATTCTTTAATTTACTTCCCAAAAGAGGATATTTTGATCGTTCCTGGAGTGTTCCAGCGGAAGAAATAGTAGCAAAGAATTATGATTTAAAAGCAGTTAATCCAAATCGCAAGATTCAATATGATACAAGAACACCTCAAGAGTTGTTATCAATAATAGAAGCAGAATCAGATGAAATTGAAAATATCCTTTATAGATTAAAGAATAATATATTTAAAACACTAACTTTTATGATAAAAGTGGGGTATTACAGCTCTTTTTGGTGATGTTTTCTAAAAATAAAATACCCAAATACGTTATTGATATTTATAAGTTATTACATTTTTTTCATTATTGAAAAATATAAAGTATTTACCTGTAATTAATAAAAGTTGACTACTGGAGCTTATTTATATAAATTTGTAAAGATTAAAATGGAATTAAATAATTGGAGACTATTAGATATGGGTAGGAGAAATGCATCCTACAATATGGCTTTGGATGAAGTGCTATTAGAGGTTAGATCTAAGAATATCTCACCAAATACTATTAGGTTTCTTCAGTTTTCTCCGCCTGCTGCACTTTTAGGGTACCATCAAAGTCTTAAACAGGAAATAAGGGTGGATTTTTGCAAGGAGTCAGGAATAGATATAAACAGGAGGATAACAGGAGGTGGTGCACTTTTTTTTGATGAAACTCAAATTGGCTGGGAAATAATTTGCGATAAGGGCTTCTTCGGTTCAAATGTTGCTAATACAAAATTATTTGAAAGATTGTCTCAACCATTGATTATAGCTTTAAAAAAGTTAGGAATAAACGCTGAATTTAGACCAAGAAATGATATAGAGGTTAGAGGGAGAAAGATTTCAGGTACCGGTGGAGCAAGTGACGGAAATGCATTTCTTTTTCAGGGGACACTTCTCGTAGATTTTGATGTTGAGACTATGTTTCGAGCATTGCGGGTACCAATAGAGAAACTAAAGTTTAGAGAGCTTGAATCCGCTAAAGAAAGAGTTACATGCATCAGATGGGAGACTAACTTTACTCCATCGACAGATTATATAAAGAGACTCCTTAGGGAAAGCTTTGAAGAAGAATTTAATATTACTCTTTATGAAGCTGGCTTAACCCCTGAAGAAGAGACATTACTCAAAGAAAAAGAGGTAAAGTTTAAATCCAACATATGGATAGATAAAATTAAACTTCCTTCAAATGATAAAGATATAGTTTATTCTCTTTATAAGACAGATGGCGGGGTCATAAGAACAACTTTGGAATTAGACTTGAAGAGACGGAGGATACTATCAGCCCTATTTACTGGAGACTTTTTTACTTACCCTGCAGAATCTATCTTAAATCTTGAAGCAGAGCTTAAAAATATTTCTATAGATCCAGTTATTTATGAGCAAAAAATAGAAGAATTCTTTGAGAGAGAGAAATTATATATAAGTGGAATAAAAGCAGCAGATTTCGTTTCTGCAGTTGATAAAGCATTAGAAAAGTTATCAATTATGAAAAGCGGTATAACGCTTTCTGAGGCAAATCACATATTCACAGTTAATGCTACATTTTCAGAAATAAGAGAAATGAAACCAAAGCATCTTCTTCTTCCATATTGTGCAAAGTCTACAACTTGCGGATACAGATATAAAAAGGATTGTATAGAATGCGGTAATTGCACTATAGGAGAGGCATATAAACTTGGCAAAGAAAAGGATATGTGGGTTACAACAGTTCTTAGCTTTGAGGATTTAATAGATACATTAAAAGAACTTAAATCAAAGGGTGTAAAATCATTTGTTGGGAGTTGTTGCGAAGCATTCTATACAAAACATATGGAAGATTTTTATGAGGTTGGCACTCCGGGAATTCTAATAGATATCGATAGTACAACCTGCTATGATTTAGGAAAAGCAACTTCAGCTTACAGAGGTAGCTTTGAGAATAAAACAGAGCTAAATTTCTCTCTTTTGGAAAAGGTGTTAAATGTTTTGTGATGTTCTCATCATAGGTTGTGGTCCAGCAGGGTCATCTGCTGCGGTGGAAGCCTCTAAGATGGGAGTAGACACATTAGTAGTTGAAAAAAAACGCTCAATTGGTAATCCTGTTCAATGCGCAGAGTTTATACCAAAGCTTCTCCTAAATGAAATAAATGTTACAAGAAATAGCATTATTCAGGAAACAAAATTTATTAAAATTTACTTAAGAGGAGAAATTTTAGCTGAATTTAATTCTCCAGGGTATATGCTTGATAGGTCAATTTTTGATAAAGAATTAACATATTACGCCTCTACCTACGGAGCAAAGATTCTAATAAATTCTTACTGCTTATCGAAAGAAGGCAACAAAGTCCTCTTAAATAGAGGGAATAATGCTTTTGAAATTTATCCAAAAGTAATTATTGGTGCAGATGGTCCACTATCAACAGTTGGTGAGTGGATAAACAGTAAGAATGAAAAATTTTTGATAGGCTTACAATATGAATTACATTTAAAAGAGCAGTTAGATTATCTTGAGATTTACTTTGAAGATTCAATATTTGGGGGATATGGATGGTTATTTCCTAAAGGTAACATTGCAAATGTAGGGATCGGTGTAAACTGGACAGAAAACTTTGATAATGCTCATTTAATTAGGATACTTAACGAATTTGCTGACTACCTTGAAAAAGTCGGGAAAATAATAAACACTCCCCTATCAATAACTTCTGGTTTAATTCCTGCTGGTGGACCACTTAATAAAACTGTAGAAAGTAATATCTTACTCGTTGGTGATGCAGCAGGTCAGACTCATCCAATAACAGGAGGAGGGATACCTCAGGCCATAATTTGCGGTAAAATTGCAGGGAAAGTTGCTGCTCAATCTGTTAAAGAAAAAAATTTGGATATACTTTATAATTACGAGAAAATGTGGAAGAAAATTTATGGTAAAGAGCTAAACCGAGCTAAGAACAAAAGAGATTTATGGGAAGCCAATTGGGAAGAGTTAGATTCTGATTTAATAAGAAACTGCTGGCCATCATTTAGGGAATATTATGACTGAATTTGATAATCTGCTCAAAGAAGCAAGAGAGCTATCTTACGAAAATCTTGGAAGAAAAATAACTTTTTACTACCCTGGAATGTTTACCTATTATGGAGATGTTGGTGCTTATCCTGCTATCTCCATAACTGGAAAAAGTTGTGCCCTAAAGTGTGCTCATTGCGGTGGCAAACTTCTTGAATCTATGATTCCTGCAGAGACACCAGAAAAACTAATTAATGCATGCAAACGTGTAAAAGAGAAAGGGAATTTTGGAGTTCTCATTACCGGTGGTTGTTTGGCAGATGGGAGTCTTCCATGGAAGAAGTTTATTAATGCTATCTCTTATGTAAAAGAAAATTTTGGTTTATTTGTGTCGGTCCACACTGGTTTAATAGATGAAGATACTGCGAAGAGTTTAGCTTCTGCTGGTATTGATCAGGCATTAATTGATGTTATTACTGACTATGAGACTTATAGAAATGTATATAATTTGGATTCTAATATTCCAGATATTACAAAGTCCTTAGAAGCATTAAAGTTATCAAATATTCCAATTATTCCTCATATAGTTGTTGGACTTAATTTTGGTAAGATCACCGGTGAGTATGATGCAGTTAAGATTATTAAAGATTTTGAGCCAGAGGCTTTAGTATTTGTTTCTCTAATGCCTGTTTCAGGGACACAAATGGCAAAAGTTAAGCCTCCCTCTGCAGAAGAGATAGCAGTTTTAATGGCTAAAGCAAGATTCGATTTGCCTTTCATTCCCTTTTCTCTTGGATGCGTAAGAGAGAGAGGGAACCATTTGATTGATCTTTTAGCAGTTGAAAGTGGTATAAATAGGATAGCTCTTCCTTGTGATGAAGCGGTAAAAAAAGCAGAGGATTATGCTCTCGAAATTGAATGGAAAAGAACTTGTTGTTCAGTGCCTTAGTTGATAGAACTATAAAAAATATAAAGAAAGGGGAATGCAAAGAATGGAAAGCCCTGAATATTTAAGAATTAGTTTAGCAGCAGCAATGACGCTTGGTTTTAAGGGAGGGTCGTTTTATAGAAATGCAAAATCCCCCTGCATAAATGTTCTCTTAACTTATGATTCAGGGTGTGGTGGAAACTGTGCTTATTGCGGACTATCTCTTAAAAGGATTGGTAGTTACAACGAAAAGAGTTTTATCAGGGTTGGTTGGCCTTCTTTTCAGCTAAATGATATAATTCAGGGGATTAATAATAATATTAATAAAGTTGATAGAATTTGCATATCTATGGTTACCAATGGAAGAGCAACAAAAGATACAATTCATTTAACTCAGATTTTTAGGGAAAATTTTAATATACCTGTATCTCTTCTAATTGCACCAACTGTTCTTAAAAAAGAAGATTTAATAAAGTTTAAGGAGGCTGGTGCAGAAAGGATTGGTATTTCGGTTGATGCAGCTACTCCTGCTCTTTTCTCTTCCTTAAGAGGAGAAGGAGTTAATGGACCACATAGGTGGAATAGATACTGGAAATGCTTTGAGGATGCATTGGAAGTATTTGGAGAAAGAATGGTTGGAATTCATCTAATAGTAGGATTAGGCGAGACAGAGAAAGAAATGATCGAAACAATCCAAAAAGTTTATAATATGGGGGGTACAACACACCTTTTCTCTTTTTACCCTGAAGTTAACTCTAAACTTGAAGAGAAATTCCCTCCGCCAATTGGGCAATATAGAAGAATTCAACTTGCAAGATATTTAATCGATGAAGGAATTATTAATACTAAAAGTTTTAGTTTTGATAATAATGGTAAAATAACCGATTTTGGTTTACCATCTTTAAAACTTAATACTATTGTTGAGTCTGGAAAACCATTTATGACAAGCGGTTGTCCCGATGAGAAGGGTGAGGTTGCTTGCAATAGACCTTATTCTAATTCTCGCCCAAGCGAAGAAATTCGCAATTTCCCATTTTTACCCGAGAAAGAAGATATCGATAAAATTAAGAATGAATTAGAAATAGATTTAAATTAAATCTTATCTACTAAGTTCTTAAGTGTATCAAGGTTTTCGATATCCTCTTTTAAGTCTTCTCCTTTAGGAGTTTCAAGTATTTTTGGTATATTTGCAAGACGCCTATCATTCATGATAAAACGAAAGGCATCGATGCCAATCTTTCCTTTACCAATATGCTCATGCCGATCTACATTTGAACCTAAAGTTGTTTTCGAGTCATTTATATGAATTACTTTAAGATTCTTAAACCCTATGATTTCACAGAACTCATTCATTGTTTCGTTATATTTATCATAAGACCTAATATCATACCCTGCCTCAAAAATGTGAGCAGTATCAATGCAAACCGAGATTTTTTCCTTATAGTTAGAATTATCGATAACTTCTCGAAGGTGTTCAAACCTGAATCCTATACTTGTTCCCTGCCCTGCTGTAGTTTCAAGAGTTATTGATACATCGATATTAGGGAGCTTTTCGTAAACCATATCAATGGAGAGAGCGATTTTCTTTAAACCTTGTTCTATTCCAGCTCCACCGTGATAACCAGGGTGAATAACAATATGTTTTATACCAAGCATTTCACAACGTAACATTTCATCCATTAATGCGTAATGCGAGCGAATTAGAACCTTCTTATCTTGTGCGGAAAGGTTTATAAGGTATGAGCTGTGAGCAATTATAGGTAAAATATTGGTTTTGGAAGATAATTCTCTAAATCTTCTACTTTCTTCTTCCTCAAGGGGTGGAGCATTCCACCGAGTATTATTTTTAGTAAATAGCTGTATTGTTTTGCACCCAATTGATTCTCCTCTTTGAATAGCAAAATGTACTCCACCTTCTATTGACATATGAGCCCCAATAAGTGGCTCCCGTAATGTATTCATCTATTTCTTACATATTTTACTGAAATTATGTTCTTATTAACACTATCTATTATTTTGCTCTCCAAAATACCAAAGATATCCATTCCACGTGACCGCAGTGGTTGTTCCAGTTGGTAGGAAATTTTTAAGTTTTCTATTTATTGCACAACAATCCACTCTATCGTAAAGTGGTATAGATGGCAATTCGTCAGTTACAATTTCCTGAACTTTCCTTAAATTTTTATTTATTTTGTCTTTATCAAGTGATTCATAATTTTCGTCTAATAATCTGTCCACTTCTCTATTTGAATAACCTGTATAGTTTTGTCCAGTGTAACCATTTTTATCGTTTGGTATTTGAGAAGAATGAAGAAGAGAATAAAGGTTTGAACTTGGACCCATAATCCATGCATACATACAAGCTGTTGGTCCTGAAAACTCTCTCAATTGAAGTGTTGAAATAAAAAAAGTAGTGGTAGTTTCATTTTCTACCTCTACCTTAATTCCAGCTTTTTCCCAGTAAGCCTTTATTTCTTTTTGAATATCTTCTCTTGTTTTGTTGTAAGAGGTTGTTTTAAATGTTATTAATAAGGTTTCTCCATCTTTTTCCCGAAGTCCAGTATAAGGGTCTAATATCCAACCAGCTTCGTTTAATAATTCGTCTGCTTTTGGGGGATTATATTCATATTTTGTTATTGTGGAATCATCGTAGGCAGGATGTCTCGATGGAAGCCATGAGTGAGAGACAGGCTGTTTACCATTAAAAAATTTATTAACAATGCTTTGTCTATCAATACTATAGATAAGTGCTTTTCTTACATTTTTATCTGAAAGAATTTCATTATCCACGTTTAAATCAATATGTTCCCATGTAAGGGCAGGTACAAAGATAGAAATTAGAGAGGATATATTTTCCTTCTTTCTGGAATATTTTTCAAGCTCTAATGCCTGATCAAAGGTTAATCCAAAAGTAACAACATCTATATATCCTTCTTTAGCTGCATTAAATAATGAATCAGTTGATTCTATTATTTTGAAAGTAATTTCCTTTGCTAATGGTTTATCTAACATAAAGTTCTCATTTCTTTCAAGCTTTATGTATTGACCTCTCTTCCACTCTTTAACTTTATATGGACCTGCATGGAGGGGTCTTTCTTTATATTCACTCATAACTGCTTCTACTATAAATTCCTCATCTTTTTTATACTGGTCAGATTTATAAGTTTCATCTTCTGGAGTGTCGGGATCATCTTCTACATAATAATTTGGATCGTTTAGGTCATACTCAAGGTCATAATTCCAATAATGCTTGGGCATAATTGAAATTCCGTAATTTGCATAAAGGTAGGGACGATCCCATTTGATTTTTACAGTATAGTTATCTACAATTTCTAATTTAGTCCATCTATCAATTTGTGTGTGTACTATAGGAAAAGCAGGATGATTAAAAAGATAGAAAGCAAACTTTAAGTCTTGAGAAGTTATAGGCTCTCCATCTGCCCATTTTAACCCTTTCCTTAATTCGTAAGTCACTTCCATTGTTCCATTATCATAAACTTTCCATAGTTTGTTCTCAAGAGTTGGTATTACTTTTATCAAACTTGGATAAATACACCAATTTTCGTCATAACCTTCTACTGTTGTTGAGTAAATTAAGCCTGCCACTTGAGTTGTTGCAGTCATTGAATCAGCGTTATAAAATAACGTTCTTGGCTCTTGAGGTAAGCCAATTATTATTTCTTTTTCTTCTTTTGGAGGATGTCTTAACATCCATAAACTATAGCAAGCCTCACCAAGCACTGCTATCTCTTTTGGCATTATACATCTAAAATCTCCATTTTTCCTGTAATACATAAGCTGATTTTTGGGAAGATAGCATACTGATAGTTTACCTGCTACTTCTGGAGAAATTTCCTTTAGCTCATAGTAACCATCCTGAGCTAAAACTAAAGGTTCCTCCATATACTTTTTTGCTTCTTCAATAGCTTCTTTTCCCTTTGCAGCGATGAGCCACATACCCATTTGATATCTTAGAAGTGCATCATTTGGGTGAAACTCTTTTTCTTTTTCAATTATTTCGTTTACAGCTGCAGTAACAATGTAAGTATGTAAAGGATGATTTTTAGGCACATCAGAAAATTCATATCCTGTATCCACTAATTTTAATTCTTTTGCTTTTACGAGCCACTTAATAAACTCTCCTCTTCTTATTGGCCTTCGAGGAAGCAAGATATCACTGTAATCGATTATTCCTTCAGCTGTTATATTATCTACATACTCTTTTGTCCATAAGAATTCTCCATAGATATTGGGTGATTTAATTTCAATAGGTCCATTTATAGCATAGGCAGGGATTGAAGTAATAAAAAGTAGGAGTAAAACGACAATTAAAATACGCTTCATTTTTAAACCTCCTTAAACTTAATATTATTTTTAATTTTAGTTAAAAATTAATCAAGGTGGCTTTTTGCTCTTTTAATCCAGTTTTTGTCTGAAATAAGAGTTCTCCCAACTCCTATAAGGTCTGCTGATTGTGCCTTTAATATTTTCTCAGCAAATTCTGCCCTTTTTATCCCACCAGTTATGATTATTGGGAGATTAGTAACTTCCTTTACTGCTTCTGCGAAAGGGACAAAATAGCCTTGTATATGTTGTACTTCTTTAGGTCTACTTCCACACATTCCTCCAGAAATATCAAGTATGGAAATACCATTTTTCTCTAAAGCTTTTGCAACTTTTAACCCTTCTTCAAGAGTTAATCCGTTTTCAAAAATTTTAACTCCAGGAGGATTATCAGATATTCCAAGCCTAACAAGTACTGGATAATCTTTACCTACCTTGCCTTTAACCTCCTCAATTACCTCGAGAAGAAATCTCATTCTATTTTCTATTTGACCACTATAATTATCATTTCTTCTATTTGTTAGAGGTGAGAGAAACTGACTTCCTAAAAATCCATGAGCTGAGTGAATCTCAACCATATCATAGCCTGCAACTTTACCTCTTTTAGCTGCATCACCAAACGCTTTAATTATTTCTGATATTTGTGAAATTGTTAATTCTTGAGGGATTATTTGAGTATTAGGATGAGGTACTGGGCTTGGACCAGCCGGAGGTGGTGTAAAAGCATTACTTCTATTACTTCCTGCATGATTTATTTGGACTGCTACAATAGTATTTGCCCCGTGAACTGCCTCTGCTATTCTTTTATGTCCTTCTATATCGCTATCTCTTGCGATTGTTATTTGCTTTAGGTTTGTTCTCCCTTCGGGTAGAACTGCACAATGCTCGACAATTAATAAACCCATTCCAAGTTTAGCTACTTCTCCGTAGTAAGATACGATTTCATCGGTAATACTGCCATCATCATTTGCTTTCTCAGTAGCTATGGGTGGAAATACAATTCTATTCGGTAATATCTTTTCGTTAATCCTTAATTCGCTAAATAATATGCTCATTTTCATACCTCAAACACTTTTTTAAAGATTTTTCTTATTAAATTACGCCCTTTTTATAAATTATAAGAGTAATACGCAAGTTTGTGAACTCTTTTTGTATTATATAGATAAATAATCTCTCCTAACTTAAATCCAAGATCTGTATTTCATAGTTAGTTTATTATCTACATGTTACATAAATGGATTATACGATAAAAACACCATTCATTGTTTGCTGGGGGAATAATCCGAGATATTTATTTAAAGAATTAAGCAATATTATAGGTTATAAGGAAAAAGTATCGAAAGATAAAAGCTTAAAAACAGTATTTAAAAAATAAAGGAATCAGTAAATAACAATGAATCAGTTGTTGCAGGGGCTCTTGATATGTCCTCCGTTATCAGAATTTGTATTGTTTTCACAGTAAAATTAAATAAAGTGTTATATGTTCTTGACATAGATGTATGTTAAGATAAAATCGTAATTTGTAGGAATAAGTTAAACATTTTGTATGTGAAGAAGAAAGCTATGCTTAGAAGTTTAAAAACAGTATTTATTGTTTTATTGTGTATTTTCTTTGTAATGCTTTATTTCAATTCATCTTCTTTTATACCGGAGATAACAACCATTAAAGTAAACAATTCTATAAAGGAAGAAAAAGATATTGATGTTAATCCTGAAATAGAAGAGATCCAATGTAATTATGAAGGTATAGGAGAATATCCCGCTAAAGACTTAATTCCTAAAAATGCAAAAATAATTCATCCAGAAAATCTTAGAAAAAATAATAATTTCATAATAATACATTCAGAGAGTAGTTACTATCCAGATAAATATACCATTGCATATCACTCCTCAACTGAACCATCAAAGACAATAATATTGATTTCATTTAAAGAGGATAGTGTCTGGAAAGAATATGGCAAAATTGAGTTAATAAATGAAGATTTAGTGCAAATGCGTTTATTTGAATCAAGATATCTAATTTTATGTTCTAAATCTAATAATCCATTTAATGTTAATCGTTTCAGAATATACGATATTCTTTATACAGACGAATCAGAGTTAAAAGTTGAAAAAACTTATGATAAAATTGAGTTTATAACAATGAAAAATCCATACGGGGATTTTGCTAAAGAAGAATTAATTTCATTCTGGCAAAGAATTGATAAGGAAATTTATAAAGTTGATTTATACAAGTACGACTATTATCATGCTTTAAAAGAAGCGATTAATTTTTATCCAACTTATTTTAGAAAGGTAGTTAATTATTATAAAGAAATTGAGAATGATTATTTTGGCTCATTAACGTATTGGGAGTGGTTAGCTGATGTTCAAGTAAAAGCCAATATGCCTTCTGAAGCTCTTAATTCTGTTTCTAAATATAAACTGTTAATAAATAAGAATATATCATTGCCTTATCATATTCAATTAATTGAATCCCAGGCATTATTGATGCTAAAAAAATATGATAAAGCAATCTCAATGTCTAATGGAATTATTTCAAAATTAGAAAATAAATTATCTACTGAGTCTAGTAGTTACAAAAGTATTAAAGAAAAAGTGTCGAAAAATAATAATCTATTGTTGATTTTAAAAGAAAGTTACAGAGTTTTAATTGATGCAATAGTTGAATTACCCGAAAAGAGAGATGTTTGGGATATTTCGATGAAACAAAGTAATTTTTTAGAGGATTATTTTCAATATTTACATTACTATCAGAATTATCCAGAGTATAGTTTAGGTAAATTTTATTACCAAAGAGCATATTGTAGACAGGAATTATTAGAATTCAAAAGAATAATATCGAAGTGGTCAATCAAGGAATGGAATAATGCATTAGAAAGTATAGACTTATTATCAAAAGAAAAAGATATCTATGTTAAAGCTAAATGGGTTAAATCTGGAGAACAGCGAAGATTATTTGATTTTTTCTGGGAAGATTCTCTCCTCTGGATCGATTCAGATTTTCATATTTTATTATGGAAAGAAAAAGGAAAATTGTATTCTCAAGAATTTATTGGATATGACGATGATCATCCATTTATGATATCTTCTGCTTTGATAGAAGGAAGAATTATCTGGAATGAAAAAATACCAGAAATGGTTTTAATCTATGACAATAACACTGGTGGAACAGGAAGTGGTCAAGTAGATTTAATTATTATGCAGCTTATAGATCATAAATGGACAATAAAATGGTTTTCTAATGCAAACTGGAGAAGCAATGTTTATAAAGTAACTTTTATTGGATCAGGCGTTGACAAGGTCTTAGTAAAAAGTGATTCTTATGCTGAATTAGATAGTATAGAACTTCCTGGTCTATCTCACGCTGATAATCATATTGAGTACGAGGATATCTGGATTAAAAAGGGAGATCAATACATTCTTGAAACATCAAAAATCATTCCATCGGAAATCAATACCATTTCAGAGTTTGTATATGCAATTAAAGAAAATGATGATGAAGAAGCATTAAATTGGGTTGTAAGTAAAGAATTGTTAGAATATGCCAAATTAAATAGGTTTGAAAGTGCATGTTTTTGTGGTTATTCAGACTCTGAACAGAATATAGAGAATATGGAGATTTGGGCAAATGAAAAAATTTTTATAGTATCATTTATTAAGAGAGGAGAACAATATTATATTTCTGACATAAAAGAAAAAGAGAAATTAACTCATTAGTTTAATTCATCTAAATTAACTTTCCCTAAATTTCAGCACTTTCTAAAACAACAGTCAAAACATATTTCTCGCTATTGATTAATATTCAGTTTCTCATTTTTGGATTGATAAAGTTAAATTTAAAGTCTAAACTCTATTAATTTTATACAAAATTTTTACATTCAGAGCTCTCACCCAAAAAGATTGACAATACCTTTTTATTAAATGTATAATATTAACAATGTTGTATAAAGGTTAAAAGGTTAATCGCAATTGTAAATATTTTAAGAAGGAGAGGTATTAAAATGAGTAAGTTAAAGTTATTTATCCTTTCAATTTCATTAATCTTATTTTCTTTCGTATTTATGCTTATTCCTATAAAAGCAAACCCTGTTCTTTCTGCAAGTCCTTCGAATATTTTTTTTGGTCCCAATAAAAAAATTACTGTTACATATTCTGGTGCACCTGGTTACGATAGTGATTGGATTGGATTGTTTAAAGCAAATGCAGGCGAGAGGGAGTATATCACATATCAATATTTGAAAGGCAGCAAGAGTGGCACTCTTACATTTGGAGCTCCTGAAGAGGTTGGAAAGTATGAATTTAGAATGTGGGAGAAAGAGTATACAAGACAAATTGCTAAAAGTAATATTGTAAATATTGAATATGGACCAACTTCGTTAGAACCTAAAATAAGCTTACTATATATTGGTCCCAATAAAAAAATTACTGTTACATATTCTGGTGCACCTGGTTACGATAATGATTGGATTGGATTATTCAAAGTAGGCGCAGGTGAAAAAAGTTGGGTATCTTACCAGTATCTTAAAGGTAAAACTTCAGGTACATTAGAATTCATTGCACCGGAGTCGCCAGATAATTATGAATTCAGACTTTGGACGCGAGAATATACCAAACATCTTAAAACCAGTAAGCCAATTGTTGTCCAGTGGGGACCAATTAACATCAAAGCTTCATTAAGCCCTTCTGACTCGAGTGGGAATCAAAAGTTTACTGTTACATATTCTGGTGCACCTGGTTACGATAATGATTGGATTGGATTGTTTAAAGTAGGCGCAGGTGAAAAAAGTTGGGTATCTTACCAGTATCTTAAAGGTAAAACTTCAGGTACACTTCAGTTTGATTGTCCAAAGGAAAAGGGTTCATATGAATTTCGAATGTGGGCAAAAGAATATACTAAATTACTTGGAAAAAGTGATGTTATACAAGTGGGATCTGGTGGAGGAAATGGTGGTGGCAGCGGGCAGTTTGTTCTGTATGCTTACCCTGGAGATGGTAAAGTATATCTTGAATGGACAGCTATTGTTGAACAAACTAATCTTATAGGTTATAATATATATCGTAAAACTCCGGATTCAAACTACAAAATACCAATAACTGATTTTCCAATAAATGGTCTTAATTATATAGATCCTAATGTTGACAATGGAGTTTTAACATGCTATTATGCTAAGGCTGTTTATCGGGGCAATCGCGAATCTAATCAATCAAATGAAGTTTGTGTTACTCCTCACAAGCCAAAAATAGAAGTTTCAATCCCAGATAATGCAAAAACAAACAATCCAAGTTATACATTTACAGGCAAAGTTGACCCTGGATCTAAAATTACTGTTAACGGAAGCCTGGTTTCTGTAAACTCAGATGGTACTTTCACTGCTACAGTTACATTAAAGCCTGGAAGCAATACTATTACAATTATTGTAACAAATAAAGCAGGAGACACAATAAGAATAACTAAAACTGTGGAATATACTGGAACTACTCCTGGAGGTAAAGTAGTTATAATCCTAAAAATAAACAGCAAAACTGCTTATGTTAATGATGTAACCAATACTTTAGATGTAGCTCCTTTTATTGATAGAGGGAGAACATTTGTACCTTTCAGATTTATAGGAGAAGCACTCGGAGCTGAGGTTGGATATACTACTGATTCAAACGGAAGAGTAAAAACTGTATCTTACAAACTTGGTAACAATTCTATAACCCTTACAATCGGGCAAAAGGAAGCTATTGTTAACGGAAAGGTAATGAAAATGGATGTTCCTCCACAGATTATACAGGGACGAACAGTTATACCACTTAGGTTTGTTACTGAAGCTTTAGGCTGCAATGTTGATTGGAATGGCGAAACAATGACTATTACAATAACTTATCCAGCTAAATAATTATTTAAAGTTTAACTGGATTTTACGCTTTAATAAAGAGTTCCTATATATTGTATCTGTATAATTGAAGTTAATTCTCAAGCATTAATAGCCGAATTATTTAAAAGTGCTATTAGATATGATGGCAAACATACAATAAATTGTTTAAACGTTAACAATATAGAATAGAAACGAAAGATTATCAGTTTCTCTGATTCGAGAATATCTAATTATTTGACAAGTATATGAATTCTACCATTTTATTAAGATATGTTATTTAATTCAAACAAAATCGAAAAGGTGTTAGATTCAATTATTTCTTAATTTCTTCGTCCCGGATGCAATAAATAGTATTAGAGGTATAATCTACAAAATATATTGATTGGTCTGGACATGCTGATATATAAGTATTAAATGATTGATCGGTTGTAAATAAATCTTTTTTAATTTTAGGTACCGGGAGTTTAAGCTCCCATTTTCTCTCACAATTTTGAGAAAAACAATATATTGAGCATCCAGACAGGACTTCATAAGCAAAGTAGATGTTATTTTCAGTATCAATAGCTAAATTTTTTATATCAGCTAAACTATCTTCACGATTCCAGAAATAATCAATAGTTTCAGATTGTGATGATAGAGTTCTGAAATCTGCTTCACTTTCCCAAAGTAATTTACCATCTTTTGTTAAGGATTGTAAAAATTTCTCTCATTTATTAAAGTTTAAATTTTTTTGATGTTTTAAATTATTTAAAATCAAATTAAAATTATATTCAAATATTTCTAAACTTATTAAATCATAAACTCCACACCTCGAAGAATCTATATTCATTATTATTACAATCCAGAACAGGCAGTTGAAGATGAAAAAGCTCTTGATAAAAATTAATAATGTTACGTACTGAATTAGAAACAAATAAGACGAGTAGAAACTAACGAAAGGCTATATGCCAAATACTTTAAGATAACTAAAACTCCAAAACGAGAAATGGTATTTAGTATATACAAAATTTAAAACTAAAAAATAAAGATGTATACATAACTTGAAGAGCATAAAAAAAATTAAAGTGGGAAACTTATGCTATGCGAACAGAAACCGAGGAGCGAAGCAACACTGCATAAATGCGCTGTTATACGAAATGATGGTGTAATTCATTTTTATACTTTTTTGCCAATATAAAAAACATATCCATAATACTGTTTGTATTTTGAATACAACTCCGCTTCATACTTCATATATTCAACAAAAGCCTCTGCGGCTTTATTCCCAACATTATCATCCAAAAATGCCTTTTGTATTGCTTTCTGCGGAATAAAATAAGTATCCGTCCAGCATTTTTCAGGCAATGTAAATGCGGCAACAAGACTATAACCGGCTTTTTGCATTATTGTAATATTATGCCCTATTGTATCTATTTCAGGAACAGCATCAACCCAAAACTTTTCAATTTCAGCAGGTCGTTCATCGGTAAACCATGACTCATATGTTACAGCAATATAACCGTCTTTTTTTAGAAAGCCTCTCCAATAATTCAAACCTTTTTCAAAACCAATATTGGCAATAGCCCCTTCAGACCATACAACATCAAATTCTTCATTTTGAAATGGTAAATTATCCATTGAACCAACAATACCTTTTACCCTATTCTGCAAACAGAGCTTTTTAGCATTTGTATTAAATTTTTCAATAAAATCGGGGGAAATATCAAGCCCTGTAATAGTTCCTTTTGTATTTTGTGCAAGAGTTATTGTTTGACCGCCTGTTCCACAAGCTAAATCCGCAATTTTCAATTCATTTGAAAAATTGTCAATAAAACTTAATGCCCTAATAGTAGATTCAATGCTACCAGGTCCTTGCCGTTCCAACCTTCCAAAATAATCACAAATTAAGTTTAAATCAAAATCGTGAATTAATATTCTTTCATTCTTCATATGCAAACTCCTTAATTCAATGTAGTATCAATTATTCTTCTTCAATATATTTTTCTATCAATTTAGCCGCTATTTCGTATAACATTTTCAATAGTTAACTTCTCCCATTTCTTTGGAAAGAAATTAGTATAAATTGAAGCGATAAATTTTCAAGTCTCAAGTGTTTTGCAACTTATTCAGTTAAATAATTGATAAAAATTTATATATATATTTTTTTCTTGCAAATAATGAATTAGAAGTTAATATTAAAAAAAGTATCTTTATTTAGGCGGTGATGAAAAAATGGAGGATTGTCTTATAGAGGTTGCTCTTGAAAAAGCTTCAGAGCTTGGTGCAACTTATGCAGATCTTAGGTACGAAGAAAATGAATATGAGAGTATATCTGTTAAAAACGAGAAACTTGAAGGAGTCAAAAGAAGCAAAAGCGATGGCTTTGGAGTAAGAGTTATTGTTGATGGAAGTTTCGGTTTTTCCTCTTCAAACGATACAAGCAAAGAGGGTATTCTCAAAGTTACTGATGAAGCCTGTAGAATTGCTAAAGCATCAGCAAAAGTTAAAGAACATTCAGTAAAGCTTGCTATTGTTAAACCTTATAAAGATAAGGTTGGGCATAATGCTAAAATAGATCCTTTTAGTATTTCTCTAAATGAAAAATTGGACCTTCTTAAAGAAGCAACAAACTCATTAAATGTCTCTCCAGAGATAGTACTCAGAAGAGGAAACATGCGCTTCTTAAAGCAGAAGAAAATTTTTGCTTCATCTGAGGGAGCTCATATTGAGCAAGACAGGATAGAATCAGGAGCTGGTATTTCTGCAACTGCCATAGAAGGGAATGAAGTCCAGGTAAGGTCTTACCCTAATTCTTTTGGAGGTGACCTTTCAACTTTTGGATATGAGTTTATTAAAGGGCTAAAGTTAGGCGAAAATGCAAAAAGGATTGGTGAAGAGGCAAAAGCACTTCTCAAAGCAAAAAAATGCCCCGAAGGATACAGAGATATAATAATTGATGGGAACCATCTTGCTTTACAGGTCCATGAATCTATTGGGCACCCTTCTGAGCTTGATAGAGTTCTTGGATATGAGGCAGCCTATGCTGGAACAAGCTTTCTAACTCCAGAGAAACTTAATAATTTAAAAGTCGGTTCAGATATCGTTAATATAGTTTCAGACGCTACAATAATTGGTGCTTTGGGAGGATTCAAATATGATGATGAAGGAGTCTTAGCTAAGAGGATCTACATTATTAAAAACGGTATATTTTCTGGATACTTAAATTCCAGAGAAACTGCAGCTATTTTCGGTTTTGAACCAATGGGGGCAATGCGAGCTGAGAATTGGCAGAAGATTCCTTTAATAAGGATGACTTCCATTAATCTTGAACCTGGAAATTATGAACTCGATGATCTTATTGGAGAAATTGATAATGGCATCCTACTATCAACTACAAAAAGTTGGTCAATTGATGATAAGAGGCTTAATTTTCAGTTTGCAACTGAAATAGGCTGGGAAGTTAAGGGTGGTAAATTAGGCGAAATGGTTAAAAATCCAAGTTATACAGGTATAACTCCTGAATTTTGGAGTTCCTGTGATGGAATTTGTAATAAGAATTATTGGCATGTATGGGGCGTTCCTAATTGTGGAAAGGGAGAGCCACCACAAATTATGAGACTTTCTCATGGTACTTCCCCTGCAAGGTTTAGAAATGTAAAGGTAGGTGTTGCAAATGTTGGATAAAGAAAGATGTATCCAAATTTACAATGATATAAAGGAATTTGTTAAAGTTCCTCAATTCGAAGTATTAATAATGGGTGAAGATGAGTCTTTAACGAGATATGCAAACTCAATAATACATCAAAATGTTAGAACAAGCGATACGACAGTCCAGCTGAGAGTTGTTTCTGGTAAGAGAATCGGAGTCTCTTCTACTAATGATACATCTAAAGAAGGATTAGCAGATTTAGTGAAAGCTTCCACGGAGATAATGAATTCGAGCGAAGAAGATCCTGATTTCTCTTCTTTACCAGAGCGTAAGGAGATTAAATATCCACAATTTGATTATTTTGATTCCTCAGCTAAATTTGATAGCGAAGATTACAAAGCAGACGTAATTTCAGAGATTTGCTCGAAATCAAAAAGTAAGTCTTTAAAAGCATTTGGAAGGTTTACAACCTCAAAGATGGAATTATTTGTGGGTAATTCTTTGGGCGTAGAAGCATATGCTAAAACTTCTCAGGTAAATTTGAATGTGCAAATAATGGGAGAGGGTTTTTCTGGGTTTGCTCAGTCAACTTCAAAATTCATTTCAGATCTTGAAATTGAAAGGGCTACAAACGATGCAATTGAAACCTGTCTTATGTCTAAAAATCCCTCTTTTATAGAACCAGGAGATTATCCAGTAATTTTAAAACCTGAAGCAACTGAAGATATTATTGAGATGCTCAATTATATGGGTTTTTCCTGCAATGCCATTTCTGAAGGTCGATCGTTTCTATCAGGAAAATTAGGAGAGAAAGTTTTTTCAGAGAAAGTTTCAATTATTGATGATGGTTTGGACAGCAGAGGGTTTGTTATGCCATTTGACTTTGAAGGTATTCCAAAGCAGAGGGTGGAAATAATAAAAGATGGTGTATTTAATGATTTTGTGACTGATTCTAAATGGGCTTTAAAGCTTGGCAGAAAGAATACAGGGCATGCTTTACCTGCCCCTAATGTTTATGGTCCAGTCCCATTAAATCTGATATTCTTAGAAGGCGATAAATCTTTTGAAGATATAGTTTCTCAGACAGATGAAGCTATACTCATAACGAGATTCTGGTATTCAAACCCCACAAATCCTAAAGTAGGTTTGGTGACAGGGCTTACTCGAGATGGAACATTTTTTATAAAGAATGGAAAAATTGAGAAACCAATAAAAAATCTTCGCTATACAGATAGTTTGGTTAATCTTCTTTCAAATGTTTTAGAAGTTGGAAATGCACTTAGACTATATGAAGGGTTTCTTGTTCCAGCAATTAAATGTAAATCTTTTAAGTTTACGAGCGTAGCTCCATCTCAATGATACCTTTATCAGATACTCCACAACGACGAAGTAGCCCAGTAATTACTATTCTTATAATAATCATAAATGTATTAGTTTATTTCTATAGTTTTGGAAAGCCTCCAGGATTTTATGACGTATTTATAATGAAATATGGAGTTATTCCATTTGAAATAACAACTGGAATCGATATTCCACCTTTTATTAATTATCCGGTATATATAACTTTAATAACTTCTTTATTTATCCATGGGGGATTTTCGCACATTTTTGGTAATATGCTATTTTTGTGGATTTTTGGAGATAATGTTGAGGATGTTTTAGGGAAAATAAAGTATTTGCTAATCTACTTTGCTGGTGGAATAGGTGCGTCGTTATGTCAGGTAGCAATCTCCCCATCTTCTAAGATTCCATTGGTTGGAGCTTCTGGAGCAATTTCAGCAGTTATGGGAGCATATATTGTTCTCCTTCCATTATCGTTCATAAATCTGATTGTACCATTTTTGTTTTTTCCGTTAATTGTTCAAGTACCTGCTTTTGTATTTATATTTTTCTGGTTCCTTTCACAACTATTTAATGCTGCGATTGGAATACCAGGAGTTGGCTGGTGGGCTCACATTGGAGGATTTCTAACTGGTTTAATACTTGCTATCTTGCTTCGTGGTGGGAAGAAGAAATCCCGTGACTACGATGTTTTTTATCCTGATAGATGGTAAAAATCAATCTGCGAGAATAAATCTTTTCATGAAATAATCCCAAATTTTTAGATTTTAAGTCGTAGTTAAATTTATAATATTTTTACCATCATTGCGTTTAGCCTGACTTTACAAATTATTTAACTGCATGTATTTAATAATCTGATAGATTCTAATTGAACTTTGGTTTTAAAATTTAAAATACATTTATCTATGAGAGGAAAATAAAATGCAAAAATTTGGAAATATTAAAGGAAAAACTAAGGAGTTTTTCGGAGATCTCTACGAAATTACTTGGCTTTTAAGAGTTAATTATTTAATATTTATCTAAAAAATATTTAAGTAAATTTAGAAAGGTTAAATAAGTCAAATAAAGCTTTCTGTATTGTGGTCATATTACAAATTTGTCTATCAACCTTTAAGTCAGGGTAAAGTAATATTACTTCAGTTATATCTCTGGAGTAACGTTAATTAAAACCTTAGTGCTCATTAAAAGATCATTTAATTCATCAGAAATATCAAATTGTAAGGTTCCTGTTAATATAGGAATAATATGGCGATGTAGTAAGAATTGTAAAAATCTTGTAAATTTGTATGTAAACAAAAAAATGAAGATGGATCTTATATGTTTTATTGTACTCTAACTACGATATTAAAACAGTTTAGTAAATCTGGGGAGGCCGATGCTTCACTTCCTAAAGGAGAATATATGATAACACCCAAAAAAGTAGGTTGTGGATATAGATGTAGTGGAGTGTATGCAGTAGGTTGTAATTGTTCACCCTGCAAATGTAGTGGAGAAGATGCTATATTTGCAATTACTTGTGATTGCAAAGAAATAAATATATCATTTTTGTGTTACTAATTGTTTTGGTTAAATATATTTTATGAAATTAAGAGTGAAGCAAGATAGAGCTGACCAAAAGATATTCCTCCGTCGTTTATTGGCACATCTTTTGGCAGGTGAACATTAAATCCTTCCTCTGTTAGTATTGATTTTATTCGATTTAATATATAAACATTTTGAAAAACTCCTCCAGATAGAATTACATCTTCTACTGAGTAAGCATCTCTCAGAATATTTGATACTTTTAAGATGATTGAACAAATATAATTATGGAATTTTGCTGATATTTCTTCCTTACTAATATTATACTTAATATCTGAAATAATATCAGTAATTAATGGTTCAAGTTTTATTATAAACTCACCATTTTCTTTTAAAATAATGGGCTCATAAGATGTTGTAATTAAGGGAGAAGCAATAGATTCAAGTATCATTGCCCCCTCACCTTCAAAAGTTGTAGTTTGTATTAAATCTAATAAAGATGAAACTCCATCAAATAGTCTTCCTATGCTGGAAGTAGTAGGTGTATTCATCTTATTTTTTAACATAAAATCAATTATTTGAACTTTGTCAGGCTCTACTGGAAAATTAATAGGAATGTTACACCCAAAATATTTTCTAAGAAGAGAATATGCAATTCTCCATACTTCCTTTGTAGCTATATCACCACCGGGTAACTCAAAATATTCAAGATGTGCAACTCTTTTATAATCTTTACCATTACAGAGAAAAAATTCTCCTCCCCATGAATTACCATCTTCTCCAAAACCAACTCCATCAAAAGATACCCCTATTAAACTCTTATCCTTTAAATTTAAACTTCCAGCAACAGAAGCAATATGAGCTTTATGGTGCTGAATTTTAATGAGAGGGAGGTTTAAACTTTCTGAAAAAATTGTCGAAAGATAATCTGGATGCAAATCGCATGCAACAAATTCTGGCTTGATTGAAAGTAGCTCGAGTAAATCACTATATACCCATTTCATATATTCAAAAGAATCCTTATTCTTTAAATCACCTATATGTTGTGAAATATAAATCAAATTATTCTTAGATAAAGAAATCGTATTTTTTAATTCTCCTCCAAATGCAATTCCTTCTTTTAGTTTGAAGGGAACTTCTATAGGTTCTGGGACAAAACCACGAGATCGCCTTTGAATTAGTCTCTCATCTAATGCAAAAAATACTACTGAATCATCTATTTTACGCCTTATCCTTCGATTATTAGTTAGGAAATAGTTAGCTATATTTTTAAGCTTCTCGAATGCTTCGTCGTTTGACGATACTATTGGTTCATCATGAACATTACCACTTGTCATAATAAGAGCATTTATTTTAAGATTCTGAAAAATTAGATAATGAAGAGGGGTATATGGGAGCATAATACCAATTTTCTTTAGTTTAGGGGCTACAAATACTGAGAGATTATAATTATCACTCTTCTCCAATAGAACAATTGGTCTCTCAACGCTTAATAATTCTTTTTCTTCTTCTCTGCTAACATAAGCAATTTCCTTTATACTTTCAATATCTGGCATCATAATAGCAAATGGCTCATTTCCCCTTTTTTTGCTTTGCCTAAGTCTAAAAACTGATTCATCATTATAAGCATTTGCCGCTAAATGGAACCCGCCTATTCCCTTTATTGCAACTATATTACCTTCTTCTAATAGCTTTTTGCATAATTCTATTGCATCTTTAGAAGATGCTATAAAATTTTCAGAAGAATCAAAAAGTAAAACTTCAGGGCCACATTTCTCGCAAGCATTTGGTTCTGCATGATATCTCCTTGTTTGAGGATTATTGTACTCTTCTAAACAATCATTACACATTTGAAAATCTGACATTGTTGTATTTTCTCGATCATATGGCAGATGTTCTATTATTGAATATCTTGGACCGCAATTTGTGCAATTTATGAAGGGATAAAGGTATCTTCGGTTTTCTGGATCAAATAACTCATTAATACAATCTTTGCAAACGCAGAGATCTTTTGGTATATAAATCCTTGAAGGGTTTTTTACAACAGAGTTTGTTATTTGGAAGTCTTCATCATCTTTTAAATGAATTTCTGCATATTCTATTTTTGCTATTTTAGCTGCTGGTGGAGGATTCTCAATCACTTCTTTAATGAAATTATTCAGGTTTTCCTCTTCACCTTGAACCTCTATATTAACAACATCACTTGTATTGAAAACAAATCCTTTAAGGTCCAAACTTTTAGCTACTTTGTATATAAATGGCCTGAACCCTACACCCTGAATTACACCTTCTATAACTACTTGAAGCCTTTTTTGCATCAATTCCTCCAAAAATAAAACCTTTTGAAAAATTATAAAACAACAATACCATCAAATCTATTATTTGATTTACCTAAACTAAATTTTCGATAAAAAGTTTTATATTCATGGCTGGCGTTAATTCACACAAGGATAAAGGATGAGATCCTTCGTCGCTTGAATGATTCTCCTCAGGGAGGCAGGGGTGGGTGAAACACTTCAGTTGCTCATGCTCCCTTAGTATGACAGGGTTGGTAGTGTCATTCATGAATCTCGCACAAGTGTCATCCTCGAATGGAATTTTAGTATTGTCATCCTCGAAAGCATACCCACTGTCATCCCCGAATGCATTTATCGAGGATCCAGACCAATTTTTCTAAACTATATGGATTCCCATTTTTATGGGAATGTAAAAATACTTCTGGATTCCCGCTTTCGCGGGAATGACAATCAAGGAGACCCTTCGTCGCTTGAATGACAAAAAGGGATTGTGCTGAATTACAGAAAGAAGAAGAAAAAACATAGATTCCCAGTCAAGCCGGGAATGACAGATACTGTGGATTCCTGCAATCGCTCGGAATGACAGCGACTGTAATTCCTCGAAGGCACACCCACTGTCATCCCCAACTTGATTGGGGATCCATGTTTTTTTAGGCATTATTTTATTTTGAGGTAGCAGAATTCTCTTTTTTACTACACTTATATATATGGAGAGTTTTATTAAGCTACTTTGATAGCTTCACTGGAATACTTGAAGACAATTTGAATCAATGGATTTATTAAATTTAGTTCTTTTACAAACTTTTTAGCTTCAACGTAATATTTCGATATATAAGAAAAAATGTAATTTATAAAACTTTTTTTATGCTGTAAATCCATTAGATGCTATTCTTAAATGATGCAACCTTAATAGAAATATAATCCAAAAAAGGTTGTATCCCAATTTTTTCTTTAACAGATAGCTCAAAAATATTTGCTCCCTTGTTAAGTAAGTTTACTTCATCTTTAAAATCATCGAAGTCGAATGGAGCAAGCTCGTTCAAATCTATTTTTGACACTACAACGCTATCCACATTTTTAAAAATTAAAGGATACTTAAGAGGTTTATCGGAGCCTTCAGGAACTGATAACACTAATAAGCGAAGGTTGCAACCCAATCTAAAAGATGCCGGACAAACAAGATTGCCAATATTCTCAACAACTAAAAAATCTGTTTTATCAAGGTCCAATTCATTTAAAGCTTTATGCACCATGAAAGCTTCCATATGGCAAACAGATGAAAGATTTTCAGTATTAATTTGAACAACTTGAACCCCATATTTTTTAAGTCTATCAGAGTCCACGCTTGAAGCAACATCTCCTTCAATCACTGAGAAGTTATATTTCTTCCCAAAATTCTCCAATAGAAGCTCAATCAGTGTAGTTTTGCCTGATCCAGGTGAACCAAGAATTTCAAGTGAAAATATCCCCTTTTCTTTAAGAATTTTTTCTATTTCAGAAGCAATAAGCTCATTTTCACCTAAAATATTCTTTATTATTTTAACTTCCATTTTCTCTTCCTTTTTCATTATATAAAACTTTTTAGCTATAATATATATTATAGCTACATAATTATATTATATTTTAGTAAATTATATTGAAAAGAGGGCATATGAGATATGATTAAAATATTTAAAAAGTATTTAATAATAAATTTAATTATATTTACTTTCCTATCACCTCGAGTTAGAGCTGATAATAAAAAATTACTCAGTAGTAATGAAATATTTTTAACTGTCGCTCCTGATAGTACAAGACTATGCAAGGTTGATTTTACTAATTATTCAGAATTAGAAAGTGAATTCTTGCTTAAATTCACAAGAGAGCTTCCTAAAAACTGGCATATGAAGGTTTGCATTGAAGATATATGCCTGCAGAGGGAATATTTAACCGAAAAAATTAAACCTGGTCAGAAAAGTTTATTAACAATAAGGCTATTTTCACCACCAGATATAGAGCCTCAAAAAGAACTTTCTGCAAGGTTAATGATAGGAGCTATAGAAGATTCTAATATCTCTGAATTTCTAAATATTTATATATATCCTGCTTTAAAGAGGACATTGGTTTTATGGATATCAAAAAATAATGCACTCCTTAATGATAAGAAATTGACTCTGGATTCTCCCCCTATAATAAAAAATAGTAGAACATTAGTGCCATTCAGATTTATTGGAGAGAGTTTTGGCGCTGATATAGGTTGGGATAATAAAGAGAGAAGAGTTGATTACAAGTTGGGAAGCCAGAAAATATCTCTCTGGATAGGAAGCAAAAAAGTAGAGGTTAAAACAGGAAAAGATGTTAAAACTTTTGAGACAGACATTGAACCAATAATTGTAAATGGAAGAACTCTTGTCCCTATAAGGTTTATTTCTGAAGAATTAGGTGCAAGTGTTTTATGGGATGGAACTGAGAGAAAAGTTACTGTATTGTTTCCTTGTGAAGACAAAATACCTGACGATGGAAAAAATTCTTTTTACGGAGAAATAGAACCTACAGAGCTTTATAACTTAATAAAAGAAGGTAAAAATATAAAGATAATAGATGTAAGGCTTCCAAGCGAGTATGAAGAAGGACATATTCCTGGTGCAATAAATATTCCTTATCAGGATATAAAGGAAGAATTACCAAAAAGAGCTGATATAAAAATGGATGATTTTCTTGTCCTTTACTGTAAAACTGGAGAAAGATCTGCTATTGCATGTGAAATAATTACAAATATGAATTATACGAATGTTAAAAACCTTATTGGTGGAATAAGTGCTTGGAAATTCGAAAAAGAAACTCAATAAACGAAGATTTAGAAAATTAATATCTTTCTTTTTAGTATTAGGAACATTAATAAATTTTTTTTTAAATAGCTTTATCAATTTAGCTTTTGCTAATACTAATATAACTTCAGCTGTTATTAATACTGATTACCTAATTATAGTTGAAAATAGTAATCTATCCAAAGCTGTCCTGCCCCTTGTAAATTTGAGAAAATCTCAAGGATTGAATGTAAATATTATTAATGCTCCTGACATTTATAAAACCTACAAAGGAACGGATAATGCCGATAAAATAAGAAATTATCTGATGGATAAGTATAGAATCTGGAATTTAAAATATCTTCTTCTTGTAGGGGATGAAAAAACACTTCCCTACAAGATGCTTTATCCTTCATATCTTAGAATTGATAGCAATACAGAAGTTGGTAGAACTCCATCTAATTTCTTTTATTCAGATCTTTCTTCAGATTTTGATGCTGACAAAGATTACTATCCTGGAGAATATGTAGAAGATGATAAAGAAATGGATTTTTCAACTGAAATAATGGTAGGAAGAATTCCATTTAGTTCAGCTCAAGACGTTTATAATACTATTAATAATATTATAAATTTTGAAAAGGCTCAAAAAACTAAAAATGTTCTTCTTTCTGCCTCAATTCTCTCATATGAAAATGAAGAAATTTCGACTAAAAAAACAGCTAAAAGAACTGACGGTGCCACTTTAACTGATGCTATATATAAAGATTTACTCAAGTTAAATGGATATAAGGTTAATAGACTGTATGAAAAATCTGGTTTATCATCTTCTCTTTACGAAAGTGAATATCCACTTAAAAAAGCTAACTTTGAAAACTTACTAAAAAATAATAATTATGATTTATTTTTATGGAATGGACATGGAACCGAAAATGAATTATTGACAAAAATATGGGTAGAAGATAGAAATAAAAATAAAAAACCTGACAAAAACGAAATCATTTTTTCCAATGTGCTTTCAAAAGATTCATTTCGCAATATAGGAAATAGGATGAGAGGAATATTTATAACTGGAAGTTGTTCTTCAATTAAACCAGAAGGCGAGAATATTGGAAAAGAAGCTTTAAATGCTGGTTTTGCATGCTATATAGGTGGCACAAGAATTAATTGGTTCGCAGAAGATTGGAAAAATATTAATGATGGTGGAAATCAGACACTACTCTATTTTACAGTTAGAAACTTAATTTTAAGAAATAATACTATTGGAGAAGCATTATATTCTGCATTGGAAGAGTATGCTACTGGATATAAAATATACGGAAATAGAGATCTTCAAAATATTTATTCGTTTAATCTTTATGGTGATCCTGCTCTAAGGTTAAACCCTATAGAATTTAAAGATATATATGCTTCAGTAGATAATGAAGAAAAGGCAGTTAACTTAGGAGAAGATCTTGAGTTTCTATTTAATGTAACAACAGAAGGTGGAGAAAATCAAAATATTAGTTTTTCAGCAATAGATTATAAAAAAGATACAATAACACCTTTTTTTTATCCAAACACAATAAGAAATCAGGGTGATGTCAGACTCAAATTAATAATGGCGAAAAATACATTTCCTACAATGTATTGCATTACAATTCATATCAAAACAAATACAAAAAATGTATTTAAAATATTAAGATTTCTTATTTTGCCATGGGAGAATGGACCACAGATTTACCTCTCTTATCCACGATATAACATAGTTAGAAATACAGAATTCACGGTAGATGTTTGTTTGAAAGATGTTGCAAACGTCGATACAGTTTACACTGAAATAACATTTGACTCTACAATAATTTCACCTAATGTGAAAAGCATTATTAACGGTGAATTTCTTACAAGAGATGGAATAATGCCAATAAAGCAGATAAATTCCATATCGCAAAATACTATTGGAATCTACTATACAAGAGGGAAATACCAAAAAGGGATAAGTGGTAACGGGTTAGTTTATAGTATAAATTTTCGTTCTCTAAGAGATGGATATTCTGATATTAAGATTACACGTTATTTTGTATTTAATCCCTTCGGTAGTCAAATAAACTTAAAAAAGTTTGACTCAAATGTGACGGTTTCCAATACAGGTCTTTTTATAAATAAAAATATTGCCTCAGGGGAAATTACTTCAAAGCAATTTTTAACAATAAATGGATCATTAAACGGAGAAACTCTCTGGATAGGTGATGATACTTACAAATATCTAATTGAAGTTAGAGAAAATGGTAAATATTCTGAAATATTAAAACTAATGAGCTATAAAAATTCTATAGAATTTATCACACAAAGAGAAAGTAATGATTTCAATAAAATAAGAGTAGAAATATTAACAAACAGTATAGTAAGCATAACTTTAAAGATTGGAAACAGTACTGCAATTGTGAACGAAAAAGAGGTTTTTCTCGATACAGCACCAATATTGGAAAATGGCAGGACACTTGTTCCAATAAGATTCATTAGTGAATCAATAGGAGCAAATGTTAAGTGGAATGACAAAGATTTAAGCATTGTCATTACTCTCGGAGATAAAAAAATATATCTTTGGATTGGAAAAAAGGAATCTATAATTGAGAAAAAAGGTGTAAAAACTACCTATAAATTAGATGTTCCACCAAGAATAGTTAACAACCGAACTCTCGTGCCCCTAAGGTTTGTTATGGAAGCTTTTTCTGCAACAGTTACTTGGATAGATGAATATAAACTAATAAAGATAAATTATTACAAATAATAGCTGATCTTAAGTTTTGTAATTTTATTTACAAAACTTAAAAAGTTTTTCTTATTTATGTATATAAATTTGCTCAAGAGTTAGCGCAAAAATTAATATTATAGATGCAATCATTTGACATAAGCTGATTGAAACTCCAAGCCAGAAGAACTCAATCAAAAATGTTCCGGGTAGAGTGAGCAAAAAGAATTCTGAAAGCCTAAAACCGGAATAATACTTACTAGCTTCAGCCCAAAAAGAATAAGGTATAGCGGTCAAAATAAAACCAAGCACAATAATTAAAATAACAACATTTGAAAACAAGAACTCTCTTCCGCTTAATTCAATAACAGTAAATGGTAAGCTTAATAAGAAAACAGGAAAAATTGTAGCAAAAAGTTTATTTTCACTTTCTCTAATATATTTTAAAGTTGAATTGTAAAGTCCAAAAGTTAAAGAAGTAAACACAGCAAAAATTAAACCTAATATAAAAATACCACTTTTCTTCATTATTGCATCATAAGAAAGAATAAATATGCCTATAAAGAATAGCAAAAAAGAGAGTCTATAAAATTTAACTTTCTCATTAGTTAGCTTTGCAAAAAGAAAACTAAAAACAAAAGAACTTGCTTCTATGATCATAACAAGGTAGCTATTAAGATACTTTAGAGCAGTATTGAATGTAATAAAGTTAAGAAAAAGAAAAATGCCAGGTAAGAGCTCTGTAAAAGAATTAAGCACTTTTGAGTGGAATATACCCTTCCTTTTAAAGAGAAATAGACTTGATAATAATAAAGCACCAAAGCTCCTATATGTGATTAGTTCAAAGGCTCCAAGTCCTCCAGTTACAAGAAACCTTGTAACAACAGGATTAGCTGACCAAAGTAGTATAGGAATTAGAAGAAGATGAATATTAACCTTCTTCTTTATTTATATTTTCTCCTTTATCAATATTATCATCTTTTTTAAATATCTCTGCTATTTCCGCAAGACTACCTATGATAGCACTTGACTCATATGGAATAAACAATTTAGAAGCCTTTCCGTCAGCTATGTTTTTTAAAGCATCTAAATATCTGATTGCAATTAGGTCTTTTGTAGGTTGTCCCTGATGAATTGAATTAAAGACCTTTATAGTTGCCTCTGCTTGTCCATCTGCTTCAATTGACAGTCTATACTTTTCTGCATCAGCAACCTTCATTATAGCTTCTGCATTACCTTCTGCTTGCAGTATAGCAGCTTGCTTTGTTCCTTCTGCTTTAAGTATTTCGGATTGTTTAATACCCTCTGCTTCCAAAATGGCAGCTCTTTTCGTTCTTTCTGCCTTCATCTGTCTACTCATTGCTTCAGTTATATCATGAGGAGGATCAATTTTCTGAATCTCTACTCTTGTTACTTTAACTCCCCACTTATCTGTAGCTTCATCAAGAACTTCTCTAAGTTTTGTATTAATCATTTCTCGAGAAGTTAAAGTTTGATCAAGTTCAAGGTCCCCAACTATATTCCGGAGATTTGTCTGAGCAAGCTTTGTTGCAGCAAGAGTAAAATTAGAAACATTATACAAAACCCTAAATGGATCAGTAACTTCGTAATAGATAACTGCATCTACTGTAACTAATACATTATCTTTTGTGATTACTTCCTGAGGCGGGACATCGATTACATTCTCTCGCATATCAACTTTTTCAATTTTTTCTATAGCAGGTATTATAACATTCAAACCAGATCCCAAAGTCCTTACATACTTTCCAAGCCTCTCAACAACTCCTCGCTGATATGGACGAATAACTTTCAACGCATTAGAGGCAAGAATAATAAGAAAAATAGCTAAGATAATCCAAAGAAAAATATTCATTTTCCCTCCTTTTTAACAATTAGCTTAGTTCCAGATATGCCGACAATTTTAACGAGTTCACCAGTCTTAATAGGTTCATGGTCATCTGTTACCGCTACCCATATTTCTCCTTCAATTTTTACTCTTCCTGAGAGAGAATTTTTTTCTATATCTCTAAGTACTATAGCCTCTTTACCAATGTATTCATCAACATTTGCATCCCTTGTGGGTAGCCCTTGAATATGTTTAATAAAAAACTTACGAATAAATAGAACAAGAAAGGCAGATACTCCTAAAAATATTATCCACTGTAAAGCAATTGTTGCACCAAAATATGAAGCAAGACCCGCCAAGAAAGCTCCTATACCAAAAAGAAGAACAAAAAAAGTAGGAGTAAATATCTCAATTACAGTTAAAATGACACCTAAAATAATCCAGTTAATCCATGGCATATAATCTCCTCTCTTTCAAAAAGAAAGTTAAATCTAATTATACCTTAAACATAAAAATATTTAAGGAAATAAAACACAAAATTAATAAGACTAAACATGAGAGGCGTCAAACTTTAATATGCGAAAATAAAGAAATCTTAAGTAGAAGAGGGGTTAAATTGCACTTTTTAAAAAATTTTACCTAATTTTTTTGATTTACAAAGTCCATTGATAACTTTTCTTAAAATAGGAATGGACTCTCTGATGAGGAGATTAAACTTAACTTCAAACGTTTTAACCAATTTATAAATTAAAACTTTTCAATTAATAAGTGTTTCAATCCTATAAATTTATTTAAATGTCGACCACTATATAGAGTAATCTAATATTATGTTTATAAAGAAATCATGGTATAAAAAAGGTAATAAGAAATTATTTACCAAATTGCAGAAAGTTATAGACCTTCTAATGGAAAAATCCAAGAACAAGAATTATTGCAACTATAACTAAACTACCTAAATCAATAATTAATAAAATTGAACTATTTTAACTTCCCTCATTTCTTTGGACAGAAATTAGTTAACTTCCTCTGATAATAATAACTCCAAAATATACGATTATATTTAGTAAATAAATTAAGAAGCATAAAAAAGGATTAAAGTTATTATTTTTATGCTTTATTGTAGCAGAAATACAAAGAGATGTTAAAATGTTAAAAGGTTGATATATAATTAAAAATAAGAAACATATTATATGAAAGGATTAAAAAGAAATAAAAGATGTGTTTAGGAATACCAGCTAAAGTTATTTCTGTAGAAGGTGAGAGCGCTAATGTAGAGATAGGCTCTATTCAGAGAAAAATTGTTCTCTTAATAGACGAGGATGTAAATGTTGGAGATTGGGTCCTCTTGCACGCTGGTTTTGGAATATCGAAATTGAGCTTAGAAGATGCTCAATCCATAAATAAAGCATTAAGGGGAGAAATTTGACAGAAGAATCAAAAATTAGAATGATGGAAGTGTGCGGAACGCACACTATAGCAATTGCAAAATCCGGTATTAGAAAAATTCTTCCCCCCTATATAGATCTTATTTCGGGTCCAGGGTGCCCGGTCTGTGTTACAAGTCAAGAAGATATTGATAGAGTCTTAAAAATTGCGTATGAATTTAGCCCCATAGTTGTTAGTTTTGGTGACATGGCAAGGGTAACTGGTAGCAAAGAAAATCTTCTAAATGCAAGGAAGAATGGAGTAGATTTTAGGATTATATATTCACCAATAGATTCAATTGCTATTGCCAAAGATAACCCAAAAAAGATTATTTTGCTTTTTGGAGTCGGCTTTGAGACTACAATTCCTGCTTTTGCCTATACATTAAAGGTTGCACTCTCGGAAGGAATAAATAATTTGAAGATTTATTCCTCTTTTAAACTTATAACCCCAGCAATAAGATATATCTTAAATTCTAAGGAATTAACTATTAATGGATTCATTTTACCGGGCCACGTGAGTGTTATTTTAGGTGAAGATCCATATGAATTTATTGCAGATGAGTTCAGTAAGAGTGGAGTCATTTCAGGCTTTGAACCTAATGAAATAATGAGTTCAATTTCAATTTTAGAAAAGCTTATTAATGATAAAACTCCAAAAATCATTAATAACTATACTAAATTCGTAAAAAAAGAAGGTAACGAAAAAGCTAAAAAGTTGATATATACATATTTTGAACCAACAAGCTCTGTTTGGAGAGGAATTGATTTAATAAAAGATAGCTCCTTAAAGCTTAAAGATGAATTTAGCGCTTTTGACGCAGAAACTTTTTTCTCTTTACCGCCTAAGCTTTATATTATATCCAACGATAAATCTTGTAGGTGTGGAGAAGTATTAATTGGTAAAATTCCGCCTTACAAATGTCATCTTTTTGGAAAAATATGCAATCCCGATAATCCTTATGGGCCTTGTATGGTATCACAAGAAGGTTCTTGTGCTGCATACTACAAATATGGAGGTTTTAGCTTTGAATGAAGAAGTAATAACAATAGACGCTGGTAGTGGCGGAAGAAAAATGCACAAGCTTATTAATAATGTAATTTTAAAAAATATATCATTTTGCCAAACCTCACTTGAAGATTCTGCAACAATTCCAAAAATAGATTCTGATCTCTCTTTTACAACTGATAGCTTTGTTGTAGATCCTTTATTTTTTCCTGGAGGAGATATTGGTAAATTATGCATTTATGGAACTGTTAATGACTTATCAGTATCCGGTGCAAAACCTCTCTTTTTATCACTTTCATTCATAATAGAAGAGGGCTTTCCTCTTTCTGAGTTCGAAAGAATCCTTAAAAGTATAAAAGAAGCAAAAGAATTTGCAGGAATAGAAATCGTAACAGGAGACACAAAAGTTGTCCCGAAGGGTGGTTGCGACAAAATTTTTATTAATACATCGGGAATCGGAATAAAAATATATCCTAAAATTATTTCTGAATCTAACTTAAGTGAAGGGGATGTTTTGATTGTATCGGCACCAATAGGAATGCATGGTGCAGCAATTATTGCAGCAAGAGGAGAATTTAATCTTTATGCAAATATTAAGAGTGACTTATACCCATTGAATCATTACACAATACCTATTTTTGAAAGAGCTTTCAATATATCTGCAATGCGTGATATAACAAGAGGAGGCCTTGCAACTGTTCTAAATGAATTTTCGAAAGCTTCAAATTGCATTATTAGTATAAACGAGAAATCAATCCCTATTTCAGAAGACGTTAAATCTTTGACGGATATATTGGGGCTTGATCCTCTATATTTCGCATGTGAAGGAACATTTCTTACTGCTGTATCAAAAGACTCCGGAAATGAACTACTTTCATTTATGCAGAATAATCTTTCTCTCACGCACAGCGAAATTATTGGCGAAGTTACAAAAAAAGGTGAAGCAGGAGTCTACCTAAAAACAGAGATAGGAGGTGAAAGGATACTCTCGATGCTTGAAGGGGAACAGTATCCAAGAATATGTTAGATGTTAAAGACAAAAATGTAATTATTTTTATTATCGCTTTGATGGTCGTTTTCATAAGTGGTTTCTTCATTGGTAAGGCTACAAACAAAGGTGGAGTGAGTTCAAACAATGAAGAAATAATGTTTTTGGATGAAGAAGTAGAAAATATTAAAGTTTATATAACAGGTGAGATAAATAATAGTGGAGTTTATGAATTAAAAAAGGGCTCGAGAGTAATTGACCTTATTAAACTTGCAGGTGATTTAACGGAAGATGGCGATTTAAATGCAATAAATCCTGCAAGAACTCTAAAAGATGGTGAATCTATAACTATTCCTAAAAAAATTTTAGTTAACTCTTCAGCTTATGAAGATGCACCTTCGAATAACATAAGCACTTCACAAAGCGGAAAAACCAAAGAGGGATTAATAAATATAAATAAGGCGAGTAAAGCAGAATTGATGGAGTTATATGGCATTGGAGATGTAAAAGCTCAAGCAATAATTGATTACAGAGAAGAAAATGGTTCGTTTGTATCCATTGAAGACATAAAAGAGGTATCAGGTATAGGAGATAAAACTTTTGAGAAGATAAAAGATAAAATCACAGTGGATTGAGCAATACAATTAAAGATAGTTCTCTTCCTCTTCTTCTTTTATCGTTAGTATTAGGAATTTTAACATTTATCTTATCACAAAGCTTTTTTATATTTATCCCCATAAGCTGCGTAATTGTCTTAACAATTTTCTTATTTAAAAAACTGCCTTATAAGCAAATTTTTGCTATTTTAATGATTTTTGTTGTAGGCTTTGTGAATGCAATGTTAACGCAACCTTTCATAGAAAAAGGTTTTTCAAAGCCAGGTAGAGATGTTATTCTCTCAGGTAAAGTTATAAATTATCCTGTTAATAAGGATAAGATTGCATCATTCATAATCAAAACAAACAATAAAAATATCTCTGTAAAAATAAAAAATTCAGAAAAAGAAGAGAACAAACTATTAAATAAGATAGAAAAGGGTTCAATAGTAAAACTAAAAGGAAAAACTGATGATATAACAAAGACTTATCCCGATAATTCATCTATAAAAGACTATTTACTTAAAATTGATTGCAGTGGAGCAATTACCTGCGAAGAAGATGGACTATTAAGCGTTAAGCCTACGAAGTCAACTATTCAGATACTTTTAAATTCTTTAAGGAATTTTTTCTTAAATAATCTAAATAATGCATCGAGCAATAAACCTTTTAATTCTTTCTTAAAGGCAATTGTTGTTGGAGAAAATAATATCGATTTTTACAATAGAGAAAGATTTTCTGAACTTGGAATAGCACACTTTCTATCAATTTCTGGAATGCATTTTAGTATATTAGGGGCATTCATTTTATTTCTGTTTATAATCCTCGGAATTAAAAACTCTTTAAGAGAGATACTCGTAATTCTATTATTGACGGTCTTCCTCCTTATGATAGGCTTTAACCCTCCTGCAGTAAGAGCTTATATAATGTTTTCTTTTGCTTTGATTGCTACACTAATTAAAAGAGTTAGTGAACCATTTTTAGGGCTTTGTCTGGCTTCAATAATCTTACTTCTTATTAATCCCTGGTTATTAAAAAACATTGGTTTTGAACTATCATTTATTGGGACATTTGCTTTAATAGTTGCCCCAGCTAAATCCATTTACAAAACTATTTTCGCATCATTCTCGACAATCCCTTTAGTAGTTTATAATTTTAATATATTAAGTATTGCTTCGATTATATCAAATATAATACTACTTCCCATTCTTCCTATATTTTATATTTATGGTATTTTTGTAGCATTATTTGGTTTCTTAAATTTAACATTCCTTGGAAAAATTATTCTTATTCTCTGGAATTTCTTTATCTTTATTTCTGAGAAAATAGCAAACATTGGTTTTAGCTATAAATACGTGGCAGATATAAGCCTATATAGTATTATTATTTTTTACTCACTATTTATACTTACTGGTTTATCATGGTTCTATTTAAAAGGAGAGAAAAAGAAGCTTGTAAACCAGATACTTACAATAATTGTAATTATTCCGATGTTTCTCTCGTTTGCTCCTCAAAATTCATCAAAATACCTAAAAATTCAATTCATAGATGTAGGCGAAGGAGACTCTGCGTTTATTCAGACACCAGACGGTTTAAACATTTTAATTGATGGTGGAAGGGGTAAAAAAGAATACTCTTCTTATGATTATGGAGAAAGAGTTGTTCTTCCGCTCTTAAAGAGAAATGGTATAAACAAGCTCGACTTTGTAATTTTATCTCACTATCATGACGATCATTATGGGGGACTTATAACTGTTTTAGACCATATTCCAAGAGTTGAAAAGTTAATACTACCAGGATATAGCTCACAAGATAAAGAAGCATTTGACTCTCTTTTTAAAAAGTTGCAGAAGAAGATTAAAATTACCTATATATGTGGCAATAGAAAACTTAAATTAGGTAGCAATACTGAAATTGAATTCTTTTCTCCATCATGTGATAAAGACTTAATATCCAAGTTTAACGAAAATAGCAAATCAATCACTTTAAAGCTTTCCTACAAACAAATTTCAATCCTGTTTGCTGGGGACATTGAAGAAGATGCTGAAAAATGGCTTGTAAAGCAATACGGAGAAGAGCTTGACTCTGATATATTAAAAGTTGCTCATCATGGAAGCAAAACTTCTTCTACTTTCGAATTTCTCGATGTTGTAACTCCGGAATTTGCTATCATAACCTGTGGTCCACCATGGATATTCAACCACCCTGCACTATCAGTTATAAATAGACTTAATGAAGAAGAAATTGATTTTTATACCACTTATGAAAAAGGAGATATAATTTTGTATACTAATGGTTATAAATATAAAATTTATTAAATTCTTAAAAAGAAAATATTAAGAAAGGTTGTAAAAAGATGGAAGACAAAAATTCTTTTGAAGAGATTAAAGAAAGGCTTACATGTAAGCGTGAAAATGTCTGGTGTCAAAATAACGATCATGACATTACTAAATTCTCAGAAGATTACAAAATTGCTCTAAATAATGGAAAAACAGAAAGAGAGTTTGCAAACTTCTCAAAAAATTATCTATTAAATAGAGGGTTTAAAGAATTTAACGAACCTTCACAAAAAGGCACTCTCACAGAAAAACTATTCAGGCTTATAAAAGGTAAAGTTTTAATTGCATTTAGCCCAGGCATTGAACCCATTGATAATGGTATAAACATAGTTGCTGCACATATTGATTCTCCAAGGCTTGATTTGAAGCAGAACCCTTTATATGAGGATTCAGGCTTTGCCTATCTTGATACTCACTATTATGGTGGAATAAAAATTTACCAATGGCTATCTATACCATTAGCCATTCATGGCGAAATTGTTAAAAGTGATGGATCGAAAATTAATGTTGTAATAGGCGAAGATGATAAAGACCCGGTGTTTGTAATCAATGATCTTCTTCCTCATTTATCAAGAGACTTTAGAGAAAAAAAGATTGGAGAAATATTTAAGGGGGAGGACCTTGATATACTTGTAGGTGGACTACCATTAGAATTTAACTGCAGTGAAAAGGAAGCAGTAAAGCTAAATGTTTTAAAAATCTTAAACGAAAAATATGGTATAACCGAAGAAGACCTATCAAGTGCAGAAATAGAAATAGTACCAAAAGGAAATGCTTTGGACCTCGGTTTTGATAGAAGTATGATTATTTCATATGGACAGGATGATAGAGTTTGTGCATATACCGCTCTTCGGGCAATAGCTGAATTAAATAATCCCTCCAAACTATCCTCAATGGTTGTTCTGCTCGATAAGGAAGAAATTGGCTCTGAAGGTAATACCGGTGCAAAATCAAGAATTATTGAAGATTTTATAGAGGACTTGATAGTTTCATACGGCGTTCAGACTACCACTACAAAAGTATTTATGAAAAGTAACTGTCTATCAGGTGATGTAAGTGCTGCCTTTGATCCGCGTTACAAGGATGCATATGAAACGAGAAATAGTGCATACTTCAATAAAGGTGTCACTATAAATAAGTTCACAGGAGTTGGTGGAAAATCTGGTTCTTCTGACGCATCAGCTGAATTTGTAGGAAAAATTAGAAAACTTTTTAATGATAACTGTATTAAATGGCAAACTGCTGAATTGGGTAAAGTGGATGTAGGTGGAGGAGGAACTGTTGCAAAATTCTTTGCAGAGAGAGGAATGGAAGTCCTTGATTGTGGTCCTGCACTCCTCTCCATGCATGCACCCTATGAAGTTTCCTCTAAAGCTGATGTTTATGAAACATATAGGGCTTACTTAGCGTTTCTTAAAAATTTTTCCTGATTTAGCTTGGGTAAATGACTCTTTAGAGAAGCATACAAACCAAAGAATATTGCAGTATTTATTCCGCCATAAATTAGATTAAAGGGAACAATTGCCGGAAGAAGTAATCCTTTTACTTCTTCAACTGAAACCTTCATATATATTGGAGTAATTAAAATATTCGCTGGGATCATTATTGCTGCTCTTGCAACTGTTGCAAGTAAAAGAGCAAGGAATAAATTGACCATTGATGCTTTTCTTTCTTTTGAGAATAAAGTACCCCTGAATACAAGATAAAATACAAGAACAAATGTTCCAGAAGCAATAAAATGCATTAACATTCCCCATGGTCCACCCTCCCCTGTTATAAGAGCAAAAAGAACGGATGTTGAAGCAGTAATAACGATAGCTTCAAGTGGTCCCAAAATGATACTTGCAAAAAGCATTGGTAAATCTCCAGCTGCATAAAGCAAAAATGGTACAGCTGGAATAATTGGAAAATGAATTACAAGCTCTAAGACCAAAGATAGTGCTGCAAGAACTGCAAGATAAGTTAACCTCTTTGTTGAATAAGTCATTCCTTAAAAAAACCTCCCTTAAAAGTTTTAAACCTTCAAGGGGCAATTAGGGATTCAAGACATATAAATTATTAAGCCTTCTCCCTTCCGGACTTTACCGTCGGTTCTGGAATTACACCAGATCAGCTTTCGCTCGCGGACTTTAACCGCCGGTCAGGAACTTCCCCCTGCCCCGAAGACTAACCTAAATAATAGTAAATATTTATAAAAATGCAATATATCGATTTGCATATATGATATTTAGTAACTGTGTTATTTATTCATCTCGATAACTGTAATTTTGAACTTTTTGATGTTCTAAAATGTGCTATTTAAGAGTGCTGCTCTCTTTTTTAAAAACTTTTGAAAAGGAAAACTTTTGTAACTTACTTTCTCCAATATGACTGGGGTAGTCATTCACCAACTTATTTATCAGAAATCCTATATTCTTTCGTTATCTCCAAATGTATTTATTAGAAACATATACTACTTTTGTTGCTTTCAGGATTCAAGTAATTGCTAAGAATAACATAAAGAAAATATGAGAGCGACGAGAGATAAGGAGTTTCTTTGGTAGCATTTGAAGATGCTCCCTCATGACGAAACAATAACCATCATTCCTAAGGTTCACAATTATTTTACCCACTGAAAAATCTTATCTTTCAAATAAAATTTATTATTTCCTCTGAAAATCAAAAACTCCAAAATTATATTTGGTTAAGAGGTTGAATTTAGATTATTTAGATATATAAGAGGCACAAGAAAAGGATTAATGTTATTACTTTCATGTTTGTGTTGTGGCAGAAATAACATGAAGTGTTAAAAGTGATTTTATTATACTTTTTTGCCTCTATATAATATGAAGGATATAATTTTTATTTTCATAAATTTGTTTTTTGTGTAAAATTAAATAATATAGTTTAGTGTTTTATATTGAAAATAATCGGGGAGTGGCTCAGCTTGGTAGAGCGTGTGGTTTGGGACCACAAGGTCGGAGGTTCAAATCCTCTCTCCCCGACCATTTTGTTAAAAAATACCTAAAACTATCAATCGTTACTTGTATCATTAAATCATACCTGATATTGAAGTTGAAAATAAGTATAAGAGCCTACAGGAAGTTGAAAGAGTATGGAGAGACTTAAAAGATATTGTAAAAATTAGACCAATATTTCACTTTAACATCTCTTTGTATTTCTGCCACAACACAAGCATGAAAATAATATCTTTATTCCTTTACTTGTGTCTTCTTATAAGTAACGAACACGATGTAATAGAAAGAGAAAAAAGAAAAGCATATATCCCACTTTCTTGGCAAATTTATACTTTGGATAAATTACTTATACAGGTAAAGCATGAGTTTAATGCAGGCAATAAAGATCTTTACACCAAGGAAGCACTTCTTGCTCGAGGTAAAATAAAAAGATGAACAACAAGTTATTTAAACCACACGAAATTTGAACGTTAAATAATTTGAATAAGATCTATTAAATTGACATTTAGTTTTGTTAAATGTGAGGTTGTATTGTTACTAAAAACCTAAATACAGCAGTGGATAAAAGGCGAAATATTAAAGCGAATAATTATCCACCTGTTAATAGATTAACGATTATGTACTTTTAGTGTATTTTATAGATTGTCTTGTTTGCTTTAACCCTGAAGAGGTAATACATGAAAAAGAAAAAAGGAGTAAATTAATTGAGCACCTTCTTCCACAACCAATGTAAAAACTTCATCTCTAATAGAGAAGTAAGAAAGCTTATTAAACTTGAATCAGGAAGAATCTCAATCAATTCCGAAAAGATTAAAGAGCTTGAAGAATATGATGGGAAATGGGTAATTTTAACAAATACTGAGCTAAAAACAGAAGAGGATGCAGAAAAATACAAGGAGCTGTCGAAAATAGAAGATAGCTTTGAAGCAATGAAAACATTCTTCAAGATAAGACCAGTATATCATTATAAGGAAAGAAGAATAAAAGCTCATATTGCTCTTGTATTTCTTGCTCTGTATAGTGAAAGAGTATTAGAAAACCTCTTAGGTAGTGATTGGAGCAGAAGAAGAATAAGCAATGCAGCGAGTTCTTTAAAACTAATTAAACTGAAGACAAATTCAGAGCAATATCTTATAAGAACAGAATTAAAAGAAGAAACAAAACTACTTATAAAGAAGTTTAAAATGCAATATCCAAAGAGATTAATAGTAATCTAATTTTACTTTTATCCAAAAATTTGTAGTGGATACCTCACAACATAAAAATACTATCAGTTATTGATTAATACTTAATTTACATTTATTATAGTTGGCAAAGATGAGTTTATCTAAAAAGTTTTTCCAATCGCTGAATTTCGGTAAGTCAGGAAAAAAATTAAAAGGCGCAAGGTGGTTATTATCTCGTCGGACCAGCTTGTTGCTATTCGAATAAATTCTTTCCTCTTATCTTCGGCGAATTTGCTTATTCCAGTTAATGTCACATCATAACAATCTTGATTTTTAGATACAAAATCTGCAATATACCTAAAAAATTGAGAGCGATTTCCCTTTCTATATTTCCAATTACTAAAACCGCCCACAGCATTTCTGGTAAGCGTTCGTCAACCCAGGACGAAGGTGTCAAATTTATTTGTAATAGTGGGGGCTTTAATTCTTTTTTAAATTGTTTATGATAAGAAAGTTTGCTT
>Ga0255346_1000652_pt1 | contig 54896 bp, 62 predicted proteins | sample wastewater_treat_FD_194410 | JGI IMG/M metagenome (GOLD analysis project Ga0255346, IMG submission 194410) | Wastewater microbial communities from Lulu Island WWTP, Vancouver, Canada - plant22 | ecosystem: Engineered > WWTP > Wastewater > Unclassified | place: Canada: Vancouver, British Columbia...
TGTCAATGCCGAGAAGATAAGCGTAGAGAGCCGCTTGCAGGGCGTAATATTCAGGGATATCGTCAGCCCAATCTTCGGAGCGTTTTGTAGTCTTCATTTCAAGAACGGTGTCGATTTCGCCGGTCTCATCGTCTACGCCGAGGTAATCCCACATACCGCCAAGATGAGGATTTTCAGGGAAGAAGTCGCCCCATGTCTTATTAAAGTAGTCTTTGCCGTAACGGTCGGAAGGAGCGATGATATCCATTCCGTAGGACTTCTTCATGTAATCAGCCTGTTTAGGCTCGATTGTCTTACCCGCTACGGTATAAATCGTGTCCTCAAAGGGGATTTCATAGGTCTTTGTGATAGCGCACCACATCTCAAAAGGCGTACTCCAAGGGTTTTCACCAAGGATGGTAGCGAACCTTGTGCCTGTGATTTTCTTTGTTCTCTTAGGAGGGTCAACCTGAATCCTGTTACCCTCAAGCCATTTAATGTTTGCCATTTTTTATTCCTCCTCTTCTTTTTCAAGCATTGCTGTAATTCTTTCGATAAGTTCTTCACAATCAGCCTTGGAAATCACGGTAAAGCCCTGTGTTTCTACCGCAATTCTGGCTATCATTTCCTCTTTATCCGGCTGTGCGTCCTTGAGCCTTTTGAGAACTTTCTTAAGTCCTTTGAGCTGGGTAACGGTCGCATTGTCGGAAGGAGAGGTCAGCTCTTTTTTGACTTCTGCTCTCTGTTCCGGGGTAGCCGGGGGAGTTTTCGGAGCAGAAGCACTTTCGGTAGTTTTTTCTGTCGTAGGCTCAATGCTGTCCGGCTCGCAAATGTCGAGAGCTATCATGTAGAGATAGCGGCGAAGATAAGTCTGAGCAGACCCAAGAGCTTGAACGGGATTTACCATCTTGTTTTCGGACGGATAGCGCATAGGGCAGTAGAATGCGATTGTCTCTTCCGGATTGTCCGTATTTACCACCGTCATAGTGGCTTGCTCTTCCGTAAAAGAGACGAGCGGGATAAGTCCGACCTCGGTAAAGATACCTATTGCGATGGGAACAATGTCGTCAAGTTCGAAATACTTGTAACGAAGCTCCATGTGCTTACCGCTCTTTGAGATTCCGTGTTCGAGAAATTTTGCTCTTGCGGCAAGTAATTTCTGATACACATTTGTAGGATTTTCTGATTTCTTGGTAGTTGCTGTTGCCATTTTCTTTTTACCTCCTCGTGGTTTTCTTTCAGGCTTAATGCCCATGAAATCGTTTATTCTTTTCTTTGCCATCTCGATATAGAATGTTTTGTCTATATCGGTAATGCTTAATTGATTGTCATTGTCGATAATGCAATGCTCCGGTAACATCGCTATCTTGGCTGTGCTGTCATCCTCTGCCTTGACTTTGAACAACTTTCCGTATCTTGTATCTGCGGTTGCATACACTCGATTTACCTTCTGCACAGGCTCTTTTTCACCATCGACAACATGGTAGGCTTCTTGGTACTTGACCCCTGCCTTTGCTATCATTTGAAATTCAAAAATGTCGTTGCAATTATTGATAGTCTCTTCGACCGGTATGTTGTTTATAAAAAACTCCTTAATGGCTGTTGCTACGATACAAGCGTTGTTATTTACATTGAACGCTCCGACCGGGGCAATACCTCTAACGAGATATCCACCTTTAGTTTTGACCTTTCCGTCAGGGGAGACTTCGATGTAGTTGTTCACATCTTTTTGAACAATCTGCGAGATTATGTCCTCCTCAAGCTCAAAGCCTGTTCGCTCTTCCCATTCCTTGAAAATGCCTTTAGCTTGCTCGTAGTGGTCTTGATGAAATTCGACCATGATACCGTCAGTATTGAGTTGCACAATTCTTAAATCCGGAACTTCTTTATAGAGATGATTAGCAAGCTCTAAAAGAAACAGTTGTCCTGTAACGCATACCGACCTACCCATAAGAGGGTCAAAGAGTTCGTTATATTTATTGAGAGACGCACCATAGGTAGTATTTGTAACAAGCTTTAGGGCGTTTGCCGTAGCGGTATCGCCCTCGGCTTTAGCCTTCATTCGGCGCTCAAGTACATCTGAAAAGATTTCCGCTTGAGGAATGTTTCTCGATGTGTAGCCGTATATAGTCATTAAATGAGGGTAATAGCTTGCTACATCCTGATTTCGAATAATACGACCGTCTTTTGACTCTTTCCAAATGTAGTTAGGGATAGCTCCGTGAATGCCGCCATACGCTATCGTTACAGGACACTCACCAATGCTGATTTCAAGCTTGCCGGAGAACACTTCTTTATCTGTAAGCGTTTCGTCTTTCATCTTGTCGAAGAACTCAAACACTTCGGACGGTATATATTCTCTTAAAAGATTGTCCGGGTATTGATACTCTCGCTCATCGTCATGTGGTTGCTGACTTGCTTTAAGGAGTGCGACGGTGAGCTTGGCATTGGTCATACCCATAGCTCTTACTTCGTTTAGTCCTGCAAATCGACCAATATTGACCTTGTTTATAAAGTAGTCTTTTCGTAGGTCTAAAATCCGCTCGGTAGTATCTACATCGTGGTCGCAATAATGTTCGGTCTCTTCTCGCTCTTTTTTAGTAAGAGGTCTGTCGATATCAAATGGAACAGTAGACTCTTGTACGGATAGCCCTAAGTGTCCTTCGATGGCTTTCAGGCTTAAGCCCATCTGCATATCATCTTTGACATCCACATTGTTAAAGTAGAAATAGAAGTTTTTGAGTTGTGGACATTCCCAACCTCTGCCGCCACCGATGATGTAATCGTTGACTTGTTTAACCTCTTGCGGAGTGAAATCACAAGCGATAGCTTTGATGATGAACTGGTCATAATGTTTGCTGTTAAAGCCTACATAGATAACCTCATCGCTTAAGCAAGCCTTTAGAGCTTCGTTATCGTTCCATATCTTTGTTCTTTGACCGGTTGCTTTATCTTTGAAAGAGACGAGCCAATCATGAGCGAAAACCTCAACGTCATAGGTAACTAACTTCATTTGTTGCCACCTCCTAACAAATCATCAAGCCACTCGGAACGAGTTTGAGGAGGTGTCCAATTTTCTTCACGAACTGCAAAAGCGTCTCCGCACTGTATAATGTCGGGGTAGTTGTCCATCGCCACCGATATAGCGTATTTATCAATTTCATACGCATAATAGGTAATGTTCGTGAACCCCATTTTTCCCAAACAGTATTTCCCGGTCGCAATTCCGTCATAGAGAGAGAGGACAATTATTTCTTCATTTTTCGGAACATTCGCTAAAGCATGGTTTAATAAATGGATTATTACTTCTGCCGTCCAACCGTTACCAAGTGCCTTATAGCGTTGAGTGTTTGAAACACAACTCGTATATCCGTCAGGTAATGTTTGTAGGCGTTCGCATTCGGTTGGCGTTAATTTACGAATAATGTAATGACCATCTTTCAGCTTGATAGGATATTGCCTATCTTTAATGGTTATAAAACCATCTTTCACTTCATAAATAGATTTGTTTTTAGCTGTTTGTTCAGCCACTAACGAATCCTTTTGAACAGTTGTTAAAGAGTTGCTTTTCTCGTCTTCTCTGGCTTCGAGCTTTTGAGCTGTAGTTCCGTCTTCAAAAGTCCGTTTTCGAAATGCGACGGCATATAAGCCCGTTTTTGCCCCTCCACCACCTCCAAGAGCATTAAGAGTTACTGATTTGCCATTTTCTGAATAGACTCTCATACCTTGTGAATGTGAAATCTGACCATCTTTGTTAGGCATTGAGCCGACCCGTTCAGCGACCATTGTGTTTTGCGACTTTTGAAAATACTCCCTGTGTGTAGTTCTGCCCACAGAACTTGTAACCGCTCTCGATTTTTCTCTGTCGGTTTCGCCTGTTTCGAGAATATCTTTTAGAAATATTCCTCTGTCTCTCGGCTGCGTAATGTCTCCGAAGTTTGTAACATAGAAGCGTTCCCGATTTTGAGCAGATACAAGAGCCGAGTTGATATAGGTCAATCTCGTTTGTGGGTCTGTATCAACGCCGAGTTCGTCTGCTATTTGTTGCTTTATATCTTTATGGGCAGATTTGACATTTTCATATAAGAAATAGTCCGGCTTGAATTTATCTTTTGCGATGAGAAAGTTCTTAAACAGTTCCCACCCTTGCCCCGAAGCTTTAGTTTCTCTATCTTTATTTTTAGCGATACTCCAATGTGTACAGGGAGAACCGCCTATTAGTAATTTAATTGCCATGGTTTCCCTCCACAAAATAAGCTCCCGCTTTCTTGTAATGTCTGCACCTCTGTTTGTAAGCCTTGACGAGATATGCGATGTTATCTACAAAGTCATAAGCAATTGGCTCGCTTTTACCTTCAAAAGTTCTCGCTATGCGTCCGATGGACTGTATAACTACGGCATAATCTTTGATGGGAGTAGTCAGAAACAATCTCTCAAGCCTTGGAATGTCCAAACCTTCTTTAGCGAGTGAATAGGTAGCAAACAGATATTTTTTCTCACCTAAACGCATGTCTTTCATCGCTTGCTCTCTCTCGACTTTAGGAGTTTTACCGTTTACCATGACGGATTGATTTTGTATTCTCGGCGGGAGAGTTTTCATCAGATGAGATAAATGCTCCAATCTATCAGAAAGCACTAAACAAGATTTGCCTTCTTCGTCCATTAAAGCCATTCTGATAACATGATTACGCTCACTGTTTTCGCAAAGATAAGTTATAAGCCTTTGATAATTCAAAGTTCCGTCTGTATTTAAGGCTTCACGACCCATTACTACATCTGTTCCGACCGGCAATATGCCAACCTTCATAATTTTGTCGCCTACGGCTTCCTCCGGAACCGTGTAGACAATCTCTCCGAGCAGAGCGTGAGTTGCGATAATCATTCCGTCAGAACGATGTACCGTTGCCGAAAGGCCTATCTTATGCCTTGCGGTAAGAGCGTTTAGGACTTTATAGAACTGTGTAACGGCGGTTGGCGTTCCCGCACATCTATGACATTCATCTACAATCACCACGTCCCACATATTTTTGTAATTACTCATATCAAGCTGACACATGGTCTGAATAGTAGCGAAAGTGATACCGCTTCCGATGTTTACTTTGCCGTTTGTGATAGTTCCTATAAGGCTTTTATCTATATACTGTTTTGCTCTGTTTTTACTTTGATTGAGCAAGTCCACTGTATGAGTAAGCCATAGTGCCCTTTTCCCAAACTTCTTAACAAGAGCAATTCCCATTTGAGTTTTTCCGCTCCCGGCAGGGCTTTGCAATATGCCGTATTTGCTCAAAAACACGCTTTCTACGGCTTTTTCTTGGTAGGGGTATAAAGGAACATCCTCTCCCTTAAAGTCCACAGAAACGGCACTGGGGAAGTCTGACAAGTATTCTGTGTCGGTAGGTACAAACTCCGGAAGTCTTCTTAAGAAGCCGAAAGGCAGTATTAAATCATTGCCGTACTTCTCATAAAGGCTTAATGTCTTCGGAGTATCACCGAGCCATAAGTTCATACGAAGTTTTTTCGCATAATCAGGATTAGATACCGTAAGCTCTTTTTCAATTCGCCTACTTATGTCGTGCGGACAATTTGTTATTGTAAGAACATTAGATACTATTACCTTCATAACGCACCTACGCTTTCGTATGTACCGTTCCAAATCTCAAAAGGCACTCCGTAATACACAATCTCGTCTGCGTTAAATCCTGATTGAGTCTCGCTGTATTTTTCGATAATTGAGCGAGGTATCATGTAGACAGACTCTTCTAAAAGTAGAGCAAACCACCCTTGACCGTTTCCGCACTTCTCCCATAATTTCATTGCATAAGTCTGATTTTCCTCAATACGACTAAACGAGAATTTCCCATTACTACAGACCTTGCAATCAATCAGATAAGACTTTCCGTCCTTAGCGGCGATAATGTCTGCCGGTTGTCCGCTCGCATTGGCCGCCATGTTATGAGACCAATAACCGTACTCTGAAAGAAGCTCACAGAAAGAGGATTCGAAATTATTTCCAAGTGATTTGTTAGATTTCATATCTTCTCTCCAATGCTTCATATTTTTCCTGTAGTTTTTCTAAACTCTCAAAGAGTTCTCCTGACTTTTCCAACACACTGTCTGCGGCTTCTTTAGCGTCTTCAAAATTAGCAAGTTTATTTAGCAATCCATGAAGATAGTTCCGAGCGTCAAGACCCATGTACTCGTCAACGAGATTTTCAAAATCCCATGCGTTTAAGATGGTTTCGTTTCTACCGTCACTAAGCGTCATTACTCTTGGCATTTTTGACTACCTCCTCGTATTTCTGCATAAGCGAAAGAACCCTATCGGTATAGCCGGTAGAATAAATACCGTTTTCCCATGCTTTACTTGCGCCGTAATTACCCATGTTGTAAGCCATGAGAGCCTTGGTGTAATCGCCTTCATATTTTTTTATGTACGAACTGATGATTTTTGTTCCGCAATAGACATTCTGGTAAGGGTCGAGCATATCTGCGGTCTGATACTGTTGTTCGAGCCATTCGTGGTTTATAGAATTGATTTGAAGAAGACCGTAATCATCAGTTTTACTAATGACTTCCGGATTAAACGAGCTTTCAAGTTCAATCATTGCGAGTATTAGCGTTATCGGGATTTCTTCGTCCGCACAAACTTCATACATGAATCGTTGTAAGCTGTGAGACAAGGGAACATCGAAATAAAATACCTCCGATATTTCAGGAAGTTTGTCTGCTTCGTAAGACGGAACTTCGACCATCTCTACGACTGTTTCAGTTTTAATGATTGTTTTTGACTGGGTTTTTCCAATAAAAAAGCCAATCACGAGACCTATTAAAACGAGCATTGCAAGAACAGCACTTGCTTCAATTCGTTTTATTTTGTATCGGTTGACACTTTTCCTACACTCAGTAGCCATCTCTGAAAATCCTCCTCATTTTCTGGGTTTTGATAAAATTCTTCTATAAGTCCTGTTAAGGGGCTTGCGAGGTCTGTTATTTGTTCGTCACTAAGGACAGGACTCATGTTCGGCAATAACTTTCTCGCACTCACTAAGCACTCTTTTCGCCTTGGGATAGGTGTTAATTCCTCTCAAAATGTTTGACATTTCAGGCGGCTGAACCGTGAGACCTCGCTTTCTCAGTTCAACGATTAAATCCACTTGTTTGAGTCCGAGCTTTTCCATGCGCTCAAGAATCTGGTTCATGGGAATTTCCTCCTTTCCGGAAATATTGTTTTGAAATTCAGAAAAGTCATTTACAAAAAGCAGAATTATTGTTATTATTCTTATTAGACTAATGACTTCAACTGCCACCAAAATTGCCGTTTTGAGTGGTAGGGGCTTCCTTTGCATTTCCGCTTTCCAGAACTTCTTGTTGTTATTGTAATTCTGATTATTGGAAATGTCAACAGGAAATTTCTGAATTTTAGAAAATATTTTAAGAAGGAGGTTTTTTTATGGCGTTTCGAGATAACATCAATCGAATATGCAAAGAGCGAGGAACAACTCTATCGGCTGTTACTCGCTCGTTGGGATTATCCACATCGAAAGTTACCGCATGGAACAATGGCTCTCTTCCAAAAGAAGAAATATTACTTGCTCTTGCTCAAGCGTTAGATTGTTCGGTCATAGACTTTTTCATGGACGAAGAAGATATTGAATTAAAAGTTACGCCTTCCGATGAAGACGAAGAGGACATCTTAAGAATCTACCGCTCGCTGTCTCGTAGGAATAAACATGAGTTTATGGCTATGGCTTATGGATTCGAAAATAGAGGAGAATTAGAGGGGGATAGTGCAGATATTGTCGGATAAAAAGGTAATACCAATTGAATTGATTAAACGAAAAAGAATATTGGAGGTGAGATTACGAAAGCGGTAATTTACGCAAGGTATTCAAGCCATGCACAAAGAGAAGAATCTATCGAGGGGCAACTTCGAGAATGTCACGAATTTGCCTTAAAGAATGGATTTACAGTAATAAATGAATATTGCGATAGAGCTTTGTCCGGGAAAACAGATAATCGTCCGAGCTTCCAAAAACTCATAAAAGACTCGGAGAAAAAGCAATTTGAAGCGGTTATCATGTACACCCTCGACCGTTTTGCTCGCAATAGATACGATTCTGCCGTTTATAAAGCAAAGCTGAGGAAGAATGGTGTCAAGATTTATTATGCAAAACAGCCAATGCCGGACACCCCGGAGGGTATAATTCTTGAGTCTGTTCTTGAGGGCTATGCAGAATACTATTCTGAAAACTTATCTCGAAATATCAAGCGAGGTATGAGAGAAAACGCTCTTAATTGTATTGCGACCGGCGGGGCAAACATGCTTCTTGGTTATACTGTTGGCGAAGATAGAAAATATGCTATAGACCCTGTAGGTGCGAAAATTGTACAAGAAATTTATCAAATGTACGCTGACGGATTTTCGGCCACTCAAATTGTGAAACATTGTAATGAGCAAGGCTATAAAACTGTCAGAGGAAATGCTTTCAATAAAAACAGTCTCAAAACAATCTTGAGAAATGAAAAATACATAGGCACTTACAAAATGATGGATGTAGTCATTCCTAACGGTATGCCGGCCATTCTCGATAAAAAGCTATTTAATAAAGTACAGTCCATGCTTAAGCACAATGCTTCGATAAGAGCAAGAACCAAGGCGAAGGAAGACTATTTGCTTACAACTAAGCTTTTCTGCGGTCATTGCGGTTCGCCCATGGTGGGCGAGAGCGGTACTTCTAAAACAGGAAGAGTTTATTATTACTATAAATGCACTAAGGCTAAGAGACAAAACGCTTGCGATAAAAAGTCAGAGAAAAAAGATTGGATTGAAGAAATAGCGGTTAGATTTACTGTCGAAAATGTTCTAACCGATGAAAACATCAAACTTATATCCAAGCGAGCGATGGAGATAATCGAAAAAGAATCAGCCGACACTACTTATCTTAAAGGCTTACAAGAAGAGCTTAAAAACATCCAAAAGAAGATTAAAAATCTCGTTTCGGCTATCGAGCAAGGCATAATATCTTCAACTACAAAAGACAGGCTTGATGAACTTGAGCAAGAGAAATTGAATATCGAAAATCTTATATCTCGTGAAGAAATAAAGAAGCCGCTTTTAAGTGAAGAGCGTATTATGTATTGGCTCTATTCCTTCAAAAACGGCGATATAAAAAACAAAGAGTACCAAAGACGAATCATTGATACTCTTGTTAATTCGCTATATGTCTATGATGAAGACGATGGCGGTAAAAGAATTGTGTTTACTTTCAACTTATCGAGCCATAACACTCTCACGCTCAAGAGTTCGGATATTGAGTGTTATGCTCCACCATATAAGAACGTCAGTATTGATACAATGTTGACGCACGAAAAAGCCCAGTAACACTGGGCTTTTTTGCATTTTAGGGCAAAAATCAAGCCGCCTTTCGGGGCGGCTTTTTTGTTTTCTCTGGAAATGTGGCGTTATAAAATGCAACCGCCTTTTATTGACGCCTTACCTTTCGTGAAAAGGTTCGAGAAATAGTGAAAAAGTGTAAGGGTATCGTGAAAAGGTTTTAGAGTATCGTGAAAAAGTGCAACCGCATATATTTGCGATACAATATAGTATGTGAAAAACCGTTACTTGTGGATTTATCGACTGGCAGCGTTTTTTGCTTTATGAAAACATTGCTATGAAAAAGTATATATTACTGATAATGAGCTGTTCAGCTAAGGGTTCCCACTACCAAGCTCTTAGCGGACTTTCACCGCCAAGTTACTGCCCATGTCGGGCGAACGAAAATGTCCCTGTGGGCGTTTAATCGTCCACAGGGATAGAGCGTGAAAGAGGCTTCAATCGTTTGAATTTGCAGCAATTACCCTTTTTGCGAACTGTGCCGCGTTCTTCAAATCCTCCTCATTTGGGCGCGATGGATAAGCAATACCGAATGCATTGCCGTGGCATCTGAAGGATTCATGAAAAACTTGAACGCCTTGTCGCTCCAATCGTTTGGAAATGCCGGTAGGGCCAAAAGACCAAGCATTACCAGACGTGGAAAACACAGCCGCACATTTTATTTTCTTTGAATCCAGCTTGCTGATGAACTCCTTTGTAGACTTGTCAATGCCGGCATAGTACATGCCGTCTCCAACAAACAGTAGGTCTACTTGCTCTGATAGAATGGAATCCGCATGATAAATGTCTATTGCCGAAGTGCCTGCTGCAGAGGCCATTGCTTCTGCAACCTTTTTGGTGTTTCCGGTTTTGGAATGAAATACGACCTTTACATTCATAGGTGCAACCTCCTTATAATTTGTGTATCATCTTTATTTTCTTTCCGTCATAAGGTCTGTACCGTACATCAAAATCCATTTTCGTGCTCTTGTTCACAATGCTCTTATAGTGTGAGAAGGTGTTAAAGCTGGCTTTACCGTGATAATGTCCCATGCCGCTGTCGCCAACACCACCAAAGGGCAGATAGGGCGAGGAAACATGGAGCAAACAATCATTGATGCAACCGCCGCCGAAGGATACTGTTTTTTCAATTCGCCGCCAAACCGACTTGTCGGAGGAAAACAGATATAGCGCCAGCGGTTTTGGTCTGCGCCGAATATCATTGATAGCGTCATCCAACTTCTCGTATTCGATAAGAGGCAACAATGGCCCAAAGATTTCCTCTTGCATGATAGGTGCGTCAAACGATACGTTATCCAGAACCGTCGGTTCTATTGATAGTCTGGCAGGGTTAGCTTCTCCGCCAATGGCAACATTCTCGCCCTGCATCAAGCCGCATAACCGCTCAAAATGTTTCTCGTTGACGATACGCGGATAGTCAATTACCGCGCCGCTTGCGTCCTTGGGATAGCAATGGGCGATATAATGCCGTAGCTTTTCGGTCAGTTCCGTTTTTTTGCTTGTGTGTACCAATACATAATCGGGCGCAACACAGGTCTGCCCGGCATTCATATATTTCCCGAATACCAAGCGTTTTGCGGCAAGGTCAATGTCGGCGGTTTCATCAATGATAACCGGACTTTTACCACCTAATTCCAGTGTTACAGGGCATAGATGCTTTGACGCCGCCGCCATAACCACACGCCCAACCTCCATGCTACCGGTGAAAAAGATATAGTCAAACCTCTGCTCCAGCAGCTCGGTGTTTTCCTTACGGCTTCCAAGCACCACGGCGCAATATTCATCTTCAAAGCAGCGTTTTACCAACTTTTCTATAATGCTTGCAACAGTCGGTGTATAGGCCGAGGGTTTTACTACGGCGCAATTACCTGCCGCAATCGCACCGACGAGAGGCGAAATCGTCAGCATAAAGGGATAGTTCCATGGCGACATGATAAGCGCCACGCCAAACGGTTCGGGAACAGCGTAGCATTTTGCGGGAAACACCATAATCGGCGTTTTGAGTTTCCCCTTTTTCATCCATCTGGAAAGGTTCTTTATTGCGTGCTTTAATTCGCCCTGCACCGTGCCGATTTCAGTCATAAAGCCTTCGATCTCGGATTTGTTTAAATCGGCAGTCAGAGCCGCAACAATTTCGGACTCCATCTCAGTGATGGCGACGGATAGCTTTTGCAGCGCCGCCAACCGGAAGGAGTATTCCAGCGTTGCCCCTTTCATAAAAAACTCTCGTTGCCTATTCACAAGTGCGGATATGTCCATAGACCGAGGCTCCTTTCAGTAAAGTGTTTTCAGCAGCTTCGCGAACTGCTTTTCCGTTCATCAGCTTGGGCATAGGATACCGCGGATCACCTTCCTTCATAATAGCGCGTTATGCAATTCCGGGCAAGGCGCACTCATTTATTGTTTCAAATTTTCGGTGCAACCTTCTCAGTAGCAATCTAACAATTGAATTGTACGACGCGCTGTCGTAGGTAAAGAAACAGTGAAGCGGCTTCCTTCGCCCGGTGTGCTTTCAACGATTATTTGCCCATCACAGAGCTGCAAAATCCTTTTTACCAGCGAGAGTCCAAGTCCGCTTCCCTCGGTTACCCTCGAACTGTCACCCTGGTAGAATTTATCAAAGATATGTTTTTCCATCTCCGCATCCATGCCAATACCCTTATCGGATATAGATACGTCGGCATAGATTCCATTAAATTTAAGTGTCACTTCAATGGTGCTACCCTCCGGACTGAATTTTACAGCGTTCTCCAATAGGTTGATCCAGACATGGCTCATCATTTCTTCGTTTCCGATAACCTGCATTGGCTCAAGGCTGATCTCCAACTCCAGACGCTTTTTTTCCACTTGGGGCTTCAAAAGAAGGATTACCTTACGGATTTGCTCATCTAAAAAGTAGGCGGACTTTTCAAAAAACTTATCCGTGTTTTCCAATTTCGATAAAAGAATGACATTACTGGACATCCTCGTCAAGCGCTCAGTCTCCGCGATGATGATATCCAAGTATTCCTCTCGCTGCTGCTCTGTCAGCGTATTTTTCTTCAGGCGTCTTGCAAAGCCTCTGATGGAAACAATGGGTGTTTTAAATTCGTGAGAAATATTACTGATAAAATCACTGCGGAGTTTTTCAATGCTCGCAAGCTCCGTTGTCATCTCATTAAAATTGATGGCCAAACGATCAATTTCTAACGTACCGCCAGTCTTTATCTTGACGTTAAAGTTCCCTGCGGTGACTTCTTTGGTGGCCTCCGTAAGATCACGCAGCGGGCGCAAAAAACGGTCTCCTCCAATAATGGCGATCAGCGTCCCGATAAATAAGCTGACAAGCAATAAGAAGATTAACACCACGGGAAACCGTCTCTCGGACAAAGGCGGTAAAATACCTGCATTGATAAGCAGATACGATAAACCGCCCGATACGATTATACTGACAAGCAGAGTGACAAATACAAAAAGGACGAGAAAGAAGAGCGAGGTTAGCTTTCGCTTTGTGGCATTCTTTATATCTTGGCGCTTATCGCTCATCGTTTTTCACCGCCTTATAACCCAGCCCTCGTACAGTTGCAATCTCAAACTCCGGCCAGCCTCCAAAGCGTTCGCGCAGCCTGCTGATATGCACGCTTACGGTGTGATCATCCGTTTGAGAATCGTATCCCCAAATTTCATCCATCAACTGCATCCGGGTGAAAATAGTGTCAGGATAGCTCAGCAGCTTATATAAAAGCATGAATTCTTTCTGAGGAAGGGTAAAACGCTCTGATTCACGGCTTACGGTCAGCGAATCATAATTCAGGCTCACTTTTCCGATGACAATTTTCCGGTCATTTACAATTTTCGCTCGCCGCAAAAGCGCCTTAACCCGCAGGATCAGTTCTTCTTCATCGACAGGTTTTACCATATAATCATCTGTTCCCACAAGAAACCCTTTGCGCTTATCCTTGATCGTTTCTTTAGCCGTCATCATCAATATAGGAAAATCGTACTTTGCATCTCGAAGCATTTCGGTCAGACTGTAGCCATCCATGCCCGGCATCATGATGTCGGTTATCATCAGATCAATATGCTGATGCTCTAAAATATCGAGGGCCTCCTGCGCATCCTGCGCCAATACCGGAATATAGCGTTCGTCCTGTAAAACATCCGCAATCAGCTTTCTCGTGTGAAAATCATCTTCAACTACAAGTATTTTAAACATTGCGATCACTCCTCCTACGGCAGTATACCCGAATAGTTTCAACTGAAGTTCAACTGACTTGCGGTTTCAGTTGAAATTTGGTTGATGCCGTTATTATACCATGAAACCAAGGCAAGCAAAACACAGATAGATCCTTGCAAAATATATTGGCAACCTGCCAGCAAAGCGCGATTGCTTTGTTGAAGAGCAAGTTGGATTTTTTAAACAAAATTGCGGAATACCTGCTGGAAAAGGAAAACATCACTGGCGAAGAATTTATACGGCTTTTAGGCGAAAGCCCTGCTGATTCTGTGTGATAGGCAAAGGGACTGTCCGCTTCTCAGTGAACTTCAACTGAACTTCAACAAAAGCGGGGCTGGAATTGAGGCCTGGTTAATGTAGCCATTATATCATTCAACTACGATATCAGGTTCGAACCGATCCGTGCAGAATTCGAAGGAGGATGAAACATGAAGCATGAAACAGGTACCGTTGTTACAATCGCTCTCTCCATACTAATCTGTGTCAGCCTTGTTCTTTTGTTCGTGCCATTTTATGCCCAAGACGGCGGTGGGGTCAGCTTGGCATCCTACTCATGGTTCCCCACCGAACATACAGCATTGTCAGAAAGCATCAGTTCTTCAATTGAGGGACATACGGTAAGTGATATTCTTACCTGTACCATCTTTATTCCATTTTGCGGTCTTGCTTGCCTCTTTCTTCTATGGAAATTCCGCGACAATCTGGTAAGCAGCGTACTGACAGGCGTATGGGGTTTGTGGGCGTTGATCTGGTTTGCCAAAAATCCGGCACTGCGCCTAGGCGGGGGTATATGGTCGGCTTTTATTGTGCTATTTGCTGCCGCAAGTGTCCTCTCTATCTTCTATTGCGTCACTCTCTGGCGTAATCACAAGGATGAGGCGGGAACGAAACTAGCTGCAGATGCAAACAAACAGCCGATCTCATCGCATTGATCCATAATATTGTAGCTTTTTTCAAGGCCCCGACGCATTGAGGCGGGGCTTTGTTCTACCTAGCATCAACTGAACTTCAACAAAAACAAGGGATTGAATTGAAGTTTGGTTGAGGTAACTCCTATATCCTAAATACAGCACGAAAGAGGCGTAGCGCAAATTCGAAAGGAGGAAGTGCCCTGTGTTTTACGATTCAAATTATTTTGCATTTGTCATTATTCCAATGATCATCGGGGTTTGGGCGCAGTATAGGGTTTCAGCAACCTATAAGCAATACAGCAATATCCCCTGCAGAAATGGCTGCACCGGTTATCAGGCCGCAAGGAGCATATTAGATGAGAACGGGTTGTGAAATGTTCAGATCGAAAGAGTGAAAGGGAACTTGACCGATCATTACGACCCGCGTACCAATGTTGTCCGTCTATCCGAGGGTGTATACAGCTCTAACTCTGTAGCGGCTGTAGGGATTGCCGCTCATAAATGCGGACATGCGGTACAATACACGCAAGAATATGTCCCGATAAAAATCCGTGGTGCGATTGCCCCGATTACGAATTTCGGATCCAAGCTGACAGTTCCGCTGGTTTTAATCGGGCTGTTGTTAAGTTGGTATCCACTTGCTTACGCTGGCCTGATTGGATACGCGTTGATTGCCGTGTTCCAGCTCGTGACTCTGCCTGTGGAATTTAACGCCTCGAACCTTGTCGTGGCCGCACTGTCCGGCATGAATATCACAGAAGAAGAACAAAGAGGCGTAAAAAAGTGCTCTCCGCGGCAGCGTTGACTTATGTGGCAGCTTTAATTGCCGCTGTAACGCAATTGCTGCGCATGGCAGCGATCATCGGCAGAAGGAACAGGCGCTAAGTATGGAGATAGATTAACGTGTTAAAGGAGAGGAGTGTTGATTATGAAAACAGTGCTCAAATCTATGAAGTGGCTACTGCTTCTATCCGGGATATTCGTAGTGATACTGGGTATCACCATGCTGTTCACACCGCTTGAGAACTTGGTCACGCTTGCAATTTTTATCGGAATCTCCATGTTGATATCGGGTGCTTCCGAAATCGCGTCTTTTTGGAACGAGAAAAAGGATAATCGTTCCGGCTGGATGCTGGCAAGTGGAACTGTTACCGCCCTTTTTGCTGTTTGGGTTTTATTCGGACGAGGGACCGAGGCGTTGGCCGCAATTCTTCCGTTTACTTTTGCCGTATGGGTGATGTCTTCCGGTATCATGCGTATTGTCGGCGCAATGGCCATTAAGTCCGAGGGTTCGAATTTGTGGAGATGGATCCTAACATTTGGTATCTTGGGCGCGGCCTTGGGGTTCCTGCTCTTGTTCTCTCCGATCCTTTCTGCAGTGATCATATCCTATTCAATTGGTCTCATGCTGATTTCATATGGGATAGATAATGTCATCATCTTCTTCCGCTTGAAAAAAATCAGCGATCATATTCGAGACCATTTAGAAGAATTACCATAAGGGAACTACCCATCGCAGGCAGCCTTATCTACGCAAATGGAAACCACCGATGTTGTAAATTGTTGACGCCACATTGCTATTAAGAATTGGGAGTATCAAAAGAGGTGACCGTGCACGAAAAGTTGCGGTGACTATGAAATGGGTATAAGGAAGGAATCGATTATGATCATACAGCATTCCCAAATGCAATACTTGTTTGGTGATTGGAGAGGCGAAGCTATTCCCGGCAATGCCGTAGAAGTCTTGCAATCTTTTCTGTCCACTGAAAGCTTATATATAGCGGCTGCGCGTGAAATAACGACGAAACTTGAGAATCTGAATGACGAATTCAGAATTGCTTCGGACAGACAACCCATACAGCAGATTAAAACGCGTATCAAAACGCCCAAAAGCATTTTCCAAAAGCTGGTCCGAAACGGCTGTGAAGTAAGTTTGGAATCCGCTAAAAAGGAATTAAATGACATCGCGGGCGTTCGTGTGATCTGTTCCTATATTGACGATATATACACTTTGGCCGACCTGTTGGTGAAGCAGAATGATATTGAATTGCTGCGTACAAGGGATTATATCAAATCCCCAAAGCCAAATGGATACAGGAGTCTGCATCTGGTGGTAACGGTGCCGGTCTTTTTGTCCAAGTGTACAGAGAATGTCAAAGTCGAGATACAGATTCGAACGATCGCAATGGACTTTTGGGCTTCTCTGGAGCATGATCTGGCTTATAAGTTTGCAGGCGATATACCGCAGCTCGTAATAAAGGAATTATACGAGTGTGCGGAGACAATCTCTCAGACGGACGCAAGGATGCAAAATCTACGCAAGGTACTCATGGCTGCAAGTGAAAAAGATTAAGATCCTGCTTATCCACAGTCGCAGCGGCATTACGCTGTAAGCGAAGATCAGGAGGTAAAATGAAAACGATCCGCGTATTAAAAGAAACATTTTTTTCAACCATTCCGCTTGCTGTGGTCATCATAGTTGTATGCGGGTTTATAGCTCCCATGGAAAGTGCGTTCGACTACGTTAAACTGGTCGTCGGTTATGCCAGCGTCGTTTTAGGGCAAACGCTGTTTCTAATCGGCTTGGATAGCAGTATTCTCCCTATCGGTAAGCTGGTGGGGAAATCGCTTATAAAATTGAAAAAAGCTGTTTTTGTGATATTCTTTGGCCTTTTATTCGGCTTTCTTGCTACCGTTGCCGAACCGGCGCTGGCTGTACTGGCGCGGCAGGCCAATATGATTATGCCGGTCATTCACAGCACGATGTTCGTTTGGGTGCTCTCTGCCGGAATTGGCGTATTTGTTGGCTTCGCGCTGTTCCGAATCATGAAGGACATCAATATCAAAGCGGTGTTTGCCGCATTGTACATCGTTTTGTTTTTGACGATCATCTTCGTTCCCATAGAATTTGTTGCACTCGCATTTGATGGCAGCGGGGCCACAACCGGTGATGTGTCGGTGCCGTTTATTCTGGCCCTTGGCATGGGGGTCTCCGCCACGATGTCAAGGCGCAAGACAAACGACGACACCTTCGGTATCATCGGGATGGCATCGGTGGGTCCCATATTGGCGGTGTTTATCTACGGCATTATTCTTAAGGCTATTAACGGAGGCACACTCCCGCCGGTAGGCGTGTACAATCCGGGGGCGGCTGATAGCTTCATCGGGATTCTTACCTCTAATCTGGGAGAAGTGGCGCTGGCGCTGCTCCCGGTGCTGATTGTTTTCCTTCCATTTCAGTCTTTCCTGGTGAAGCTGCCCAAAAGGGAGTTTATCAAGATTTTACTGGGCGCTGTCACCGTTTATATCGGACTGCTCATCTTCCTGTCGGGCATTGATTTTGGATTTGCGTTTGCAGGAAAATATATCGGGGAAGTATTTCTTGATCCAGCACGGCCCGAATGGTTTAAGTGGCTGTTGCTTTTGATTGGGTTTGTGCTCGGCGCTGCTATTACGCTATCGGAGCCTGCTGTTACCGTGCTTGGAGATCAGCTAGAGGAAATAACCAATGGCCATATCAAAAAGATGACCATACGCATGACGTTGGCAATCGGCATTGGCTTTGCCTCCATGTTGTCCATTATAAAAATACTAACGCAGGTAAACATACTTTGGTTTTTGGTTCCACTTTATGCCATTGCGCTTATTATGATGAAATTCACTTCCCCACTGTTTGTCGGTTTGGCTTTTGACTCAGGCGGGGTTTCGGGCGGCGCGCTGACATCGGCGTTTCTCACGCCGCTCACGCTGGGGGTGGCGCAGGGGGTTGCCGCAACAGCCGGTGCAAATGCTCAATCGATATTGACCAACGGGTTTGGAATCATTGCGTTTATATCCGTTACGCCCTTGATTGCGGTACAGGCGCTGGGGATCGTATATGAACTACGCCAGAAAAAGCTGCGAAAGTCTGCGCAAGATGATGATCTCGTCGGCCTTACACCGCTGCTTCAGGAAACGAAAGTACCGGGTCAAATATCGGCTGAAGAAATTGTACAGCGCAGCAAAATCAGTCCTCTGGTGGGAGATGAATCAAGTGGGATTGTATTTTGGGCGTTCATAGTCGGGCGCAGGCAAAAAGATGAGCTGTTGTCGGCACTTTGGGAAGAAGGCGCACACTTGACAAACACGATATACGGCAGAGGTACCGTTGAGGCAAATTATTTGCAAAACGTACTCGGTCTTGTTCCTGATGAGCATAAAGCAATGATCATGTGTGTGCTACCTGACAGCAAGACCGGGACGGTAACGGAAATGCTCATCGAAAAATTTCATCTTGATCAACCGAATACCGGTATCGCATTCACCATCCCCATCGATAATTTGTCGTTTTAATGAAAGGAGATATGAATCATGGAAAACAACACTAAAATGAAGGCTCTCTTTATCATCATAAATGCCGGGCATGCCGATGCACTTGTAAGCTTATTACGCGAGGCGGGTGCCAAAGGGGCGACCATTTTAAATTCTCGCGGAGAAGGTGTACGACACGCATCTTTTATGGGCATTACAGTGGATTCTGAAAAAGAACTCATTGTTTGCGTGGTAGAGGAAAACACCGCGCAAAAAGCCATGCAGATGATAAAAGAAAAAATGGGTATGCAGACACCTGTTCGCAGTGTTTGTTTCACAATGCCCATCGACACATTGATCGGTATCAATATGCCTTTTCTGGATCCGGCAGGCGAAAAAGACTAAATTTTCAAAGCTACCGGTCTTTTTCTGCTGGTAGCATCACAATGGCAAGGCTGTCTCGCATGAAAATGGGGGGATTGAAATTAATGAGTCCGTTTGGGTGGAAATTAAAAAAGATTGCCTATTGGTTTGTGTTGTTAAGCTTTGTCGTGCCCGTTGTGTTTTTAATTTATCGGATCGTCGTAACGTCTAATGCTGATCCGGGAGAAGTTGGATTACGTTCGCGCGCTGACTATGCCCTCATGGTGGTGCAATGCCTTTTGGGGGCCGTCGTCATCCATGTGCCACAATTTTTACGGAAGTATCTTAAAATTGAAATTCCGGCCCCATTATATATTATGTATATCTTCTTTTTATACTGCGCAGTCTTCCTGTGCGAAGTCCGGAGTTTTTACTATAGAATCCCCCATTGGGATAAGTGGCTTCATGGATTCAGTGCGGTTATGGCGGGGTGTTTGGGATTCATTCTTGTAGATGCCTTGAACCGGCTTGATCGCTGCATAATGCTCTCACCTGTTTTCATAGCGATGTTTGCTTTTTGTTTTGCTATTTCTGTCGGTGTGTTGTGGGAAATCTACGAATACGCTTTTGATGGCATACTTGGACTGAATATGCAAAAATCCATGCTTGAAGATGGCACTCAATTGATTGGACGGGCAGCGCTGGACGATACGATGAAAGATATCATCATAGACGTCTGTGGCTCTCTGGCTGCCGCTATAGTCGGTTATATTTTGATTAAGCGTCAGCAAAAAAACAACACGGTTCAACAAATCGCTACAACTGTTGAGCGTAGAAAAGAACATTCTGCTGACTATTCAAGCGGTTTTTGATATATCGTTTTCGTTTCAAGGTGACGTCTATGTACTGAAACAAGGATTATAATGCCGGAACCAGACGCAACGGCATAAATAAAGCTGTCGCATTTGCATTACTTGACAAGCGCAAAAAAATTTGCTATTATTTAGTACGTACGTACGTACTAAATAAACAGAAGCCGGAGGTGTACTATGCAGCGAAAGAACGACAAAACAGGACCGTCCGAAAAAATTCTTAATACAGCATTCGAATGCCTTTCTACAAGGGGGTATGCCGCTGTAACCATGCGAAATATAGCGGATGAAGCGGGAGTTCTTTGGGTCAACTAACGTACTATTACAAAAGCAAAGAGAATCTGTTTCTAGAAGTCATCAATATGATGATTTACCAGTATATAAGTGAGATTGAACAGAAGCTGGAATCGGCTATAAGTAAGGAGCAAAAACTTACTGCGCTTATGGCTTTTTTCAAGGAATTGCTCCAAATCAATCCCCATTTATTCAAATTGTTTATTGATTTTACAGCACAGGCACTATGGATACCGTCATTCAGGGAGAAAGTTAACAGCCTGTTTGAGAGACTGTCGGAAATTATTGAAAAAAATCTAATGTTGGATGTGAACAAGTCAAGTTGGAAGTCGGATTACTCCCCCCGAAGCATTGCAAAGTTAATTCTTGGTGCTTTATATGGAACGTCTATCCAACTCATGTTGAGTTCCGATAGTAATGTCTCTTTTGAGCCCTTAGATCTTGCAGCGAGCTTGCTGGAATAAAAGGAATTAAAACAACCAAGGAAGGAAGGGAGGCGGGTGTCGGATGAGAGTAGGTCAGTTCACGGATACTTTTCTGCCGGTAGTGGATGGCGTTGGGCGGGTGGTTAGCAGTTATGCTCATGCAATGGGGCAATTATGTGATGCCTGTTATGTGATTACACCGCAGCAGGCGGATCTATATAGAGGCGCCCTTCCCTACGAGATCGTAGATTTCAGCGGTATGCCGCTGCCCATGTCGCCACAATACCGCGCGGGCATGCCCATTCTTGATGTCCATTACCGACGCCGCATTAGCAACGTAAAGCTGGACATTGTACATATGCATAGCCCATTTATTACGGGGCGGGAAGCGTATCGTATATCACGAGACCAGGACATACCGTTAGTAGGTACATTTCATTCGAAATACTATGACGATTTTTATCAAATTACGAAAAGCCACACACTGTCTAAAATCGGCAACCGATATGTAATCGATTCTTTGGAAAAATGTGACCAGGTGTGGGCCGTCAGCAATTCAACTGCTGAAGTTCTACGAGGGTATGGTTACAAAGGAACAATAGAGGTGGTTGAGAATGGTACTGATCGTAAAGTGCCTGACATTCAAGCGGCGCAGTTGGTAGAGAAGCGCTTTAATCTCGATCAAAGGCCCCTCTTATTATATGTCGGGCAGATAAACTGGAAGAAGAATATACGTCGCATATTGGAGGTAGTGGATGCGCTGCACCGCCAAAGACGGAATATGAGATTAATTATGGCGGGACAAGGGCCGTCCGAGGCGGAGGTTCATGCGCTTTCCGCATCACTCGGGTTAAATGACATGGTGATTTATACAGGACATGTGACTGACACGAATCTTTTAGATGGCTTGTATACGCGGGCGGATTTGCTTGTATTTCCATCGTTGTACGACAATGCACCCATGGTGGTACGGGAAGCTGCGGCACTCGGTACGCCGTCCTTACTTGCGCGTGGTTCCTGTGCCGCCGAGGTGGTGCATGATGGACAGAATGGTCTTTTGGCCAACGATACTACTGCAGATATGGCGGAGCGGATAGCATGGGCGCTGGATAATCCCACGAAGCTTAAGGAGATCGGCATGGCGGCACAGGCGACAATACCAAAACCTTGGGAGGATGTCATTACCGAGGTGCTGGAACGATATGAAGACTTGATCCGCACCACCCAGCGTTTCAGACATTGCAAAACAAGCCATCAAATACCGCCTCAATAAACAGCATGCCGTGAGAAGGTATTTCACTAAGGAGGAGGCATAATGCCAGATTCAAATATTACGAAACAGGCGCTTGCAGATTGTCTGAAAAAATTGATGACAGAAAAAGCCTTCAATAAAATCCGGGTAGATGATATTGTAAGTGGCTGTGGATTGACAAGGCAGTCCTTCTATTACCACTTTAAGGACAAGTATGACCTGATGAATTGGATTTATTATACGGAAACTGCCCGATTCATGGCTCCTTATGAAACCCTTGAGCATTGGACAGACGGACTAAAAGACCTATGCTGCTATATGCAGCACAACAAAGCATTTTATAAAAATGCGCTTAACACGACAGGACAGAATTCCTTTCCCGAATATCTCAACCATTATATCAGTGCGGTTACGATATCAGTAATTGAAGGAATGCTTGACGCAGAGTACGATCAGGAGAAATGGGATTTCCTTGTTTCCTTTTTCTCAACGGCCTTTGTCGCCTTTATCGTCCGCTGGGCAAATAATGGCATGAAAGAAGACCCTGGGGAGTATATTTCGAGAATTCGCGGCTTGTTTGATGGAAGCGTGCTAAGCGAGCTTGAAAGCCGTAGTCAGGAGAATAACGAGTCTATCCAAAATTGACTTGAGCAAGATATGCAGAGAATTCGCTATAGAAAGCAGAGCAGAACTATGAAGAATATGATCGAATATGTTATTGGTGAAAAGCACTCCTTTACAAATAAGAAGTTTAGTTCGGTGGATAGTCTGGTATTATCCCAAATGGCGTATTTGAAATTTGATGGCATCGTACCTGGCTTGTCGGATACCGCGTCGGCTATGCCCATCCGGGAAATTGCCGCCATGGGAGATATGGATATATTATTTCAGGATGTCCGTGACAGCAACAACAATCAACAATTGTTTTTGGCATTCGTTAATAGTCCACGATTTTGCGACACCAAGCTGGCCTTTTATATAAATCAGTTCGATAACAAGGCAGAAAAGCAGTTTTCTGCCATTACGTTTCTGTTAAATGACGATTCCACATATATTGCTTTCCGGGGAACTGATTCAACCTTTATTGGTTGGAAAGAGGACTTCAACATGGCATTTGTCAGTCCGATTCCATCTCAAAAGGAAGGCACAGACTATTTGAACGTTGTTGCTAATAGAGTTTCAGGTAAGTTAAGAACAGGCGGGCATTCCAAGGGCGGAAACATTGCGGTTTATTCCGCAATCCACTGCGACCCATCCGTTCAAAATAGAATTGAGCATATATATAGCCATGACGGCCCTGGATTTAGGGACGAGGTTCTTCAGAGTAATGGCTATTTGATGATAAAAGATCGGATCAACAAAACCCTGCCGCAGTCCTCAATCATTGGAATGCTTCTACACCACCAAGAACAGTATTCGGTGGTAAAAAGCAATCGAATCTGGTTTATGCAGCATGATCCCTTTTCATGGCTGATCGACGGCAGTGATTTTCAGTATCTCCCCTCAATCTCAAAAAGTGCGACTTATATGAATGGTACTCTGAATCAGTGGGTGAATTTGTATGATGACCAAAAGCGAGAATTGTTTGTAAACACTTTTTTTCAAATCCTTCAAGCAACAGAGGCAACCACGTTTTATGACCTAACCGGGGACTGGCATAAAAGAGCCGTCGCCGCACTTGGCGCAATGCGGGGAATCGATGAAGAAACGAGAACCTTTTTACTTCAGACCATTTGGTCACTCTTTGTCTTGGCAATAAAAAACATGCACGAAATTAGCCTAGGGAAATGACGCGCGCGCTTTCCTGCTCTGGAGTACTATCTAGTCATAATAATAATATGTAGAATGGCTTACCTCTCTTTAGGCCAGGGCAATTCTTTCGCAAAAAACATTGCTATACCAATTGCCAAGATAAGCAGAGATATGAATTGAGATGTCGACAATACCCCTACATTACCTCTGTAATCGTTTCGAAAGAATTCTATGATGAACCTTCCCACGCTATACAAAATAAGATACAAGGCTCCGACCTTCCCTGTTTTTCGGTTATTCCGGGCATATAATAACAACACTAAAGCAATTAAGAAGTTTCCTGCGCTTGAGAACAACTGGGTAGGGATAAGTTTTATCCCATTGGGTGCAATGGACGAATTGTGAAACATGATGCCAATACACGAGTTTGTTTCTCGTCCATAACAGCATCCTGCGAGAAAGCAGCCAATTCGCCCAAACCCCTGAGCGATTGCAACGGAAGGTACAGCCAAATCAAAATATTCAAAAAAATTGGCTTTCTTATATTTGCAATATACCATTGCCGCTAATATACCGCCAATTATACCTCCATACAGTACAAAACCGCTCCCAGACAGAACCCGCATCGGCTCATTGAGAAACGCTTCTATTTCCACGATACAGTATAGCAATTTTGCGCCAATAAATCCGATCACAAGCGTTACAAATACTAGGCCATACAAAAAATCTGTATCGAGGCCTCTTTTTTTTGCCCGTTTAGCCGCTATTGCTAAGGCTACTATGACTCCTATCCCGATCATTAACCCGTAGCCGTGTATTGACAAAGGCCCGATTGTCAATATGTCATTATACATATGGCTATAACCTCCTTGATACGCTCATTGCCTGAAAAAATGTATTTTATTGTTATCGTATAGATACTTCATGATCGCTGCGATGATAGGCAAGATAAAGAGGCCGATAAACCCAAAGACTTTTAATCCAACATACATGCAAATCAGCATGACCAGCGGGTGCAATCCAATTTGTTTTCCCACCAGTTTTGGTTCCAATACATTGCGAACAACTGTTATGATAACATAGAGTATCGCCAGCCCAATGGCAAATAGCGTATTCCCTTTTACAAGTTCGATAATGCTCCAAGGAATGACTATGGTGCCGGTACCAAATACAGGTAGAATATCGACAAATGCAATTAAAGCGGCAACGGAAAGCGCTCCGTCCACTCTTAAAATAGAGAGACCAACAGCAAGCTCAATAAATGTAATGAGCATCATAGTTGCATATGCCTTTATATACTTAAAACCGACACCCACGGAAAAACCTTTAATCTCAATCAGGAGATTCCTTACTTTAGGCGGAAACAAACGTACAACAGCACTGGTAATCCTATTATAATCAACAGCAATAAACACCGATGATATGATCGTTATGATGATTGAAAGGATTAATCCGGGCACAAAGGAAACTGCGGATGTTATAGCTCCGATCACAGTCGAGGAAACACCGGAAATACCTGAGCTCAAAGACTGGGTTAAGGAAACGGCCATGTTTTCAAGTGACTCAACCAATAGGGGATCAAATCCAGCAATGACTTCCTGTATATCGTCAAAGAGTCTCATGATTATGGGCTCAATATCGGTCGAATATATCTGGGGAAGCTTGATAACAATATCCTTTAGCTCGCTAAAGACTCTAACCCCAAGATAAGAGAACAAAAACCCAGCCACAGCATAAAACAACAGAACAAAGAAAACTGCGACGACTTTCCGGGATACGCACAGTTTTGCCGAGATGAAATTGATGCTCTCCTTCAACAGAAAAGCCACGAAAAACCCGATTAAAAACGGCGCTATCAATCCGAGCGCATACTTTACTCCGATATAGATGATAGCGAGTATCAGCAAGAAATATATAAAATTAATTATAAAATTCCTTTTGTTCTCTATTGTCATAGCTCCTCTTTTCCTGTTACAAGCCGGCGGTCGCAATTAAGAACGGCCAACCCCAATCAGCCAAAAATCATTCCCCCCCAAAGTTCGATTATTGTATATGGACTATCCTGTGCATCAAGTAAAAGAAGGTACCCGTGCGTTGAAGATGCTTCTATGATTTGAGGGTGCAGCAGGTCTCCCAGCTTTGCGGATTTCTTATATTCGACTCTTAATCGGTTGATTGCGAAGTCTTCTGGCAGAAGGTCTAGCGCAACCTCTATGTATTTTACGTTGTTCATATGGAGATACAGATCAATATCGCTGCCTTTGACCTCAATAAGCCCAGTGCGACGACCTGAGATATTTGGAACAGCAATCTTTTTATCCAGATATTCCATCTCCACTCTCTGTTCTACACTCACTTTGTCGATTTCGCTTTGAGGAATCCTCTCTAATTTTTCTGTGGCCCTATTGATAAAGGTGCCAAGCGCCCATGTTAGCAAGCAAGGCAAACCATCTTCACCATACAGAGCGGTATTCCGGTATCCAAAAGCCCTATTACATTCAAAAATGCTTGTCTGCACAGTTATCTTTTCGCCATGCATAGGCAGCCGGACTATATCTATCTGCCTTGATAAAATCACCATCCCAAGATTGTGGGCAGCAAGGTAATCACAAAATGAAGGCTCTGACTCCAGCCATAACAGCGAGCAGTCCTGAATAGCATCCAAAGCACCTGTCAATTTCATTTTCCCGTTGCTTGCCGTTTGGCTTGCGCAAACGCGGTTTTTCATTACATACAACGTGTATCACTCTCCATCTAACCAATATCCAGCCTCAACCGAAGCCAAAAAGCGCCTCCGTTAAGGGTTATAAGTATTTCTGTAAAACTTCCACAGAATCGAGAGCTTCCCAAGGAAGTTTTAGTTCCGGCCTCCCAAAATGTCCGTACACCGAGAGGGGCGTATAGATTGGCCTTAATAAATTCAGTTTCTTGATCATTGCCCCCACCCGGAGATCAAAATGCCCTGCCAGAATCTCCGCCAATTTTTCATCTCCCAGCGCGCCTGTACCAAAGGTATCTACGGTAACGGAAATCGGATGCGCTATGCCGATCACATAGGCAAGGTTGATTTCACATTTCCTCGCGAGTCCTGCCGCCACAACATTCTTGGCCATATATCGAGCCATATAAGCTGCGGTACGATCTACTTTTGTAGGATCTTTCCCAGAGAAGGCTCCGCCACCATGATGAGCACATCCGCCGTATGTGTCCACAATAATCTTGCGACCAGTCAAGCCCGTATCGGCAGCGGGTCCACCTAAAACAAATCGTCCTGTGGGATTAATATATATTCTCGTTTCGTGATCCAGCCATTCTGCGGGAAGGCTTTCGTAAATAACCAGTTTTTCGATCTGGCTGCGCAGCTCTTTAATCGAGAGTTCCTCATCATGCTGGGTGCTGACCACAACGGTATCGATACGTTGGGGATATCCGTCCCTATAATCCATGGTAACCTGCGCTTTCCCATCAGGCCTCAAACCGGGGAGTCTTCCGCTCCTCCGCAGTTCGGTTAAACGCTTAGTAAGTGTGTGGGCCATCATAATTGGTGCAGGCATTAGCTCTGGCGTTTCATCGCAAGCATAGCCAAACATAAGCCCTTGATCTCCTGCGCCAAGCTCATTAGAAGACAAATGATCTCCCGGGCAGGAGCCGACACCCATTGCGATATCCGGAGATTGCTGGTGAACAGCGCACTGAATCTCGCAACCCACAGCATCAAAGCCTAACTTTGCATTGGTATACCCGATACCTTCAATACACGAACGTGCGATTGCGTCATAATTAATAACGGCCTTGCTTGTTATTTCACCCATGATCTGGACGCCAGCAGGCTGTATGGTAACTTCACAGGCACAACGGGAATGAGCATCCTGCGCCAGCAGCGCATCCAAAATCGAATCGGCAATCTGATCGCATACCTTATCTGGATGTCCCTGCGCAACGGATTCTGAAGTGAATTTTATCATTTATCTTGTTCCCCCTAAATTGTTATCTGCAGAGTGCATTCCGCAGTTATGTTTCTTGATATTTCGTCGATTTGTCTTTCTTAATTTTAGAAATACTGCCAATATAAAAAATGAGTGCAGCCAGCGTTACGATCATTGCAGTCCAGAGCAGTATCGCATCCAAGGGTACTGCCCAATTTGCAAAAGAATTATGGAAAAAGCTAAGGCTGATGGCAACGATCATCAGCCACTGAGCGACCTTGCCAATCCTCTGGCTTGGAAGCACGATGTCCTTTTTAATTAAGCCGACGCTGCCAATTATTAATATAACTTCTTTCACTATAATAGCGGTCACAGGTATCCAATTTGCTTTCCCTGATGAGGCAAGAAAGGCGAGTGCCGTTACACAAAGAAGTTTATCAGCAAGAGGATCCATGACTATCCCAAACTTGGTAATCGTATTGTATTTTCTCGCAACCCTTCCATCCAGCCAGTCTGTCAGGCTGGCAAGAAGAAACACCGCAAGGGCGGCAATGAGATAGCCCTTCCTATAAATCCAGATAAATATGGGGATTAGCACAACCCGAAAGAGCGTTAGGACATTTGCCATGTTCCAAATGTTTTCAGCAGATTTTTTGTCTTGGTCCTCCAACCCATCTTTTGTGTCTAACATTTCATGAAACTCCCTTATCAATTTAGGAACTGGTGCAGGGACGCAGACGCTTAAGCACTTTCAAAGTTTCCAGCAGAGAATCCGTAAGCGCATCCTTTGCTTTTCTATACTCGCCGTACACGATTTCAGTCAGATTCATCTTCAAGTATCCGTCGCAGGAGAGAATCCTCTCGCTGATATATTGCATATCCTGCATCCATTCTATTGCGATCAGAGGTTGTCCATTTATTCCCCGCACCTCACATGCGAATTCATACATTGCCGCTTTGCACCGATCAGAAACGCCTTCATCCGGTATATAAATTCCGAATATGTTTCCATACCCAATCGCGGAGCGCATATACTCCGCTGCGGTTACTTGTGTCATATTTGCATCGTTGTATCCCGTATGAAAACCAAAAAGGCAGCGGTTTTGCTTTAGCATACGAAATACATCTGCGTCATTTTTGTTGCAGAAATCCGAGCCTGACACCTTTACGGAAACCATCATATTGTGTGTATTGCCAATCGCCTCAGCGGAGCGTTCCGAAATCAGCTCCGGGGATACAGACAGTGCAAACAGGCAATCGTCAAAGCATTTTGCGAATTCACATATCGTGACAACATCCTGCGTTTTGTGCGGGCATACGATGTAGCTATAAATGCCCAGCTCCCGGCCTTCTGCTACGAATTGCTTCATTTGTTCAAAAGCCTCGGTACCGGAATCGTAAACTTCGAAGATTAAAAGCCATGGAAGAGGGTCGTCAAAAAACTCTTGCCGTTTCCGTAATTTATTCGCTCCGTAAATAAGCGAACTGTATCCTAAATTTATGCCGGTTTTTTTGATGGTACCATTATCTACATTAGCAATCGTTCTGACGGCCAGAGAATGATACGCATTCTTCGGGTTAGAAACCACTTCTCGTGCGGTGTTAAAAAAGTGTTTCTGATTTTCACCTTTTGAAAAAAGCAAGCCCAGATCGATTAAATTTCTAAGACTGCGCTTAGCGTCGCTTTTCATGTCATCTATCGCTTTGCTTATAGCGATATCAATTGTTTGCCTAACCAATCGGTGCTGCAGTTCCATATTTACTCAACTCCTTATTTAAAATCTTATAGAGTAGTCAGTTCTTTTCATATATTACCCTGAAATGAAAGGACTCTCTATTGACAAAAACGGTATTTGTCAAAAAACCTGACAGACGCCGTTTTTGTCTAATTACTGTATGCGAGTCATATGGTAAGCTTCATCATAGAAATCTGAATGGAGGTTATGGCTATATGAACACAATGATTGGATCAGCAGGGTTGAAGTTGGCATATGCATACTTGAATTCCAGTCCTGAAAAGAATATCCCGAAACTCATGGATTGGATGGACCGGCTCGACAGGAAAAACACAATGGAAGGCCAACGCAAGGCCGTCCGCAAGGTTATCGAGGAAAAGGATAATAACTGGTATAAACTAATCATGAGTATGTGGTCGGACATTGACCCTGGGGTACGAAAGGCCTTTTTCAACAATTTCATATTGAATGAAAACTTCGTCGGTTGGCCAGTACAGGAGGCGGAGAGAGAAAAACATGGCTGCAATATTCCATGGGCCATCTTGATGGACCCTACGTCTGCCTGTAACTTAAAATGCACAGGCTGCTGGGCGGCAGACTATGGGAACCAGCTTTCCATGAGTTATGAAGAGTTGGACGGTATTATTGAGCAGGGTAAAAAGATGGGGGTATATTTTTACCTGTATTCCGGCGGAGAACCCCTTGTCCGCAAGAAGGATATTATCCGGCTGTGTGAAAAGCACAACGACTGCATGTTCAGTGCATTTACCAACGGCACATTGATTGATGAAGCGTTTGCCGACGAGATGCTGCGTGTAAAGAACTTTGTACCCGCTATCAGTATAGAGGGCTTTGAAGACGCTACGGACTCGCGCCGTGGAAAAGGAACATACCAGGCTGTCATTCGCGCCATGGAGATTCTAAAGCGGAAAAAGCTTATCTTTGGTGCGTCTCTTTGCTATACACGCTACAACACGGAGGTTATCGGCAGCGAGGAATTCATCGACTTTTTGATCGACCAAGGGGCGAAGTTCGCTTGGCTTTTCACTTACATGCCCGTTGGTGCGGATTCTCCAACTGATCTGCTTGCTACCGCCGAACAGCGCGAATTCATGTATCATCAGATTCGTGGCTTCCGTGAAACCAAACCGCTGTTTACTATGGATTTCTGGAATGATGGAGAATATGCGGGTGGTTGTATCGCTGGGGGACGTAGGTATTTACATATTAATGCAAAGGGTGATATTGAGCCCTGTGCGTTTATACATTACTCGGATTCCAATATCCGCGATAAAACGCTTCTTGAAGCGCTGCAATCCCCCTTGTTCATGCAGTACCACCAAAACCAGCCTTTTAATGAAAATATGCTGAGACCCTGTCCATTGCTTGACAATCCGGATAGGTTGACGGCAATCGTTAAAGCATCCGGCGCAACGTCTACAGATTATACTGAGCCGGAAGATGTAGAAGAACTTTGCGGAAAATGTGTGACTACAGCAGAAAAATGGGCACAGACTGCAAACCGCCTCTGGAGTGAAACGCACGGTTGCGCCGCCTGCTCAGGGTGTGTTGCCGCTCAAGAAGAAACCGATAAGGTTGTATCCGTAGCGAAATAACCACCTCCCCCCTATGGACAACCGTTGGTGCTGAATAAGCGTCTTCGGTTGTCCATTAAAGTCTGAAAGGAAAAAGGTTGCTAATATGATGGTGGTTCTTCAATGGTTTTTGTGGTTCATCGTATACAGTTTCATGGGATGGATTGTCAACCCCAAATCGGACAGAAATTATAAGGTACAGGTTTTCTTGAACTCCGCCGGTGAGAGGTATCCCAGCGTCCCATGCAGCCGGATGTTATTGAACCAATGCACGTAATCCGCCAGTTCCAGCTGTAGCTGATAAAGCGAGTCAAAGCGCCGGGAGTAAACGAATTCAGCTTTGATCATCTTGAACGTCGATTCAGCCACCGCGTTGTCGTAGGGACAGCCCTTCATGCTCAAGGAACGGCTGATCTGGAAGCTGTCTAGCAGTTCGTCGATCAGGGCGTTGTCGAACTCGCTGCCCCGGTCGGTATGGAACATCTGGATGTCAAAGAGGCTCCCCTTCACCGCCGAAAAAGCCTTGTGCACCAGATCGGCGTTCTTATGCGCACCCGCGCTGTATCCAATGATCTCACGGGCACCGAGGTCAAGAAGAATGCAGATGTACGCCCATTTCGCGCCAACCATGACATACGTCAGATCGCTGACAACACAGGTCCCTGGCGCCTGGTTGTTGAAATCCCGGTCAAGAAGGTTGGGAATAGCAGCTTCATTACTCTTGACAGCATGGACGCGGTACTTTTTTCGGGTATATGCCGACACAAGCCCGCGCTTTTTCATGATCCGCCCGATCCTGCGCCGGGAAATTGTCCAGCCTTTCCGGAACAATACTCGCTTCAGTTTCCGCTGACCGTACACGCGACGATTCTCATCATACGCAGTCTGAACCGCTTCTTCCAGGGCGCTTTCGTCTTCTCGACCGCGACATTCATAATAGTAGGTGCTTCGCGCAATGCCCAGACACCGGCACAGCGCTGATATTGAGTACTTGTGGGCATTGGCCTTGATCACAATTACTTTCGTGCGAATATCAGCGCCGCTTGCTTTAATACGTCGTTCTCCATCCGCAGCTGCTGATTCTCTTTCCGGAGCCGCAGAAGTTCATGCTCCTCCGGCGTCCGATTGTCCTTGTCGTGGCTGGAGCCGGTCGCGTTGATCCGCTTTACCCATTTGTCAAAGGCTGATCCGGTCAAGTCGTACTCGCGGACAATCTCGCTTCGGGGCTTGCCGTGATTGAACAGCTCGACCAGTTGCTTCTTCTGCTCCTCGCTGTAGGTCCTCCGGACTCGTCTTTCTGCCATGGTTTTCTCCTTCCTTCTTTCCCTTGGAAGTATACCATGACCTTATCTTTTCTGTACAGTTTAGTGTAGCCTATCCAGGATGGGCATATGAGTCTGCCATATGCTCTATAGAGCAAAAAAAGTTTATAAACCGCGGCTTTTTAAAGGGCCCCTTTTGTCCTGTATATGGATTTGGCGCTTTGGCGTGTATTCTCCTGTTATATCAGAGGACTGAGAACATTGTTGTTTTGTTTGTTGTAGGGATGTTTTTAACCTGCGCAGTGGAGTATATCACTGCCGTCCTGTTGGAAAAGCTGTTTGGTTCAAAGTGGTGGGATTATTCAAATCGTCGGTTCAATCTAAATGGACGCGTTTGTCTGTTAGGAGCGGTGGTTTTTGGCGTCTTATCGGTTTTGTTGATCAAAGTGTTTCATCCGCACATCTTGGCGTTGACTGCGCAAGCGCCTGAATGGTTGCAAATTGTATTGGCAGGGATTCTGTTTTGCTTAATACTCTGGGATTTGTATACCACCGTACGTCACCTCCTACGGTTAAATAGCCGACTAAAAGATATACAAGCGGCAGTAAACGAAATTTTAAGTAAAAACATAAAGCGTGCCGGTGAAGTAAAAGATGCGATATTGGACCGGTTCGAAGAAAGTGAGTTTTATAATGAGCGAATTAAGACTCTGTTCTCTTTAAATCGAATCCAGAACATGAGGCTTTTCCGGGCCTTTCCGAGCATTCGCTCTTTGAAATATCGTGAAGCGCTGGAATTACTCAAGAAATCTGTATTAGGGGAGAAGTAATCGCAAGCAGCACTTGCGACAAAACACTCGAAAGGTTGCACAGAAACAATGAAAATTGTACTGGTAATAGATCAATTTGATAATTTAAACAATGGGACAACTGCAACCGCTCAAAGATTTGCGGAGGCGCTGCGAGCACGCGGACATACCGTTACAATTTTGGCAAGTGGCATGGCAGAGAAAGATAAGATATCCGTCGCAGAAATGCGGATTCCTGTTTTTCAACCATTAATTGAGAAACAGGGCTTCTGTTTTGCGCAACCAAATGATGAAGCATATTATCTGGCCTTTCAAGATGCTGACATCATTCACTTTTTTCTGCCAACATGGTTCTGTCGCAGAGGCGAAGAAATCGCGCGGCAGATGAAAACTCCAACCGTGGCTTCTTTCCATCTACAGCCCGAAACCATCACCTATACTTTCGGGGTCGGGAAAAGCAAATATGCCAATGCCGCGCTCTACCGATATTTGAACCGCAGCTTTTACAACCGTTTTCGTTACATCCATTGCCCGAGCAACATGATCGCGGGCGAATTGATGCGGTATGGGTATACCGCACACTGCCGCGTGATATCTAATGGCGTAAGTGAACAATTCAGACCGCGGGATGTCTCGCGTCCACTGTCATTTCAAAATAAATTTGTCGTTCTTGTGGTCGGGCGCTTCTCTGCGGAAAAAAGGCAGGACATCGTAATAGAGGCAGTTCGCAGCAGTAAGTACGCCGACAAGATCCAGCTTATTTTTGCGGGTCGCGGCCCAAAAGAAAGAAAATATAAAAGGCTGGGCAAAGGATTACCAAACATACCGTTATTCGGATTCTATCCACAGGAGGACTTGATTGAACTGTTCAATGCCTGCGATTTGTATGTTCATGCATCTGATGCAGAAATTGAAGGAATCGCTTGTATGGAAGCGATTGCTTGCGGCACAGTACCGGTCATATCAGATTCGGAGCTTTCCGCAACAAAGGCGTTTGCCCTGCACCCAAACAGCCTCTTTCGCGCCGGTGATGCACAGTCGTTGGCTGAAAAACTTGACTACTGGATCGAGAATCCACAAGAAAAAGTTGAAATGAGCTGGCTTTATGTGCAGAAGGCGGAACAGATGCGGGTAAGCCGCTGCGCTGAAGAAATGGAAGCACTGTACAAGGATGTCATTGCGGATTATTGGTCAAATGGCTATAAGCAACCAGAAGAATCTCACTTCCGCCGGATCACCCACCCCGATGCGCGCCAGACAACAATTGCATATTCAAAAATGACATCTTTAAAACAGACTTTATTCTCTGCCTTCACGAATTTTTTAGCGTTGATCTTGTACGTCATCAACACAATTTTCTTCGGATTTAAAGTGAAAGGGAAAAAGACGCTCAAAAAGGTTAATGGAGGTGCGGTGACGGTCATGAACCATGTGCATCCGATGGATTGCACCATGGTTAAGCTGGCGGTTTTTCCCCGTCGAATCTATTTTACGAGTCTACGCCGGAATCTGGAACTTCCATTTGTCGGCTGGTTAGTCAAATTGTGCGGTGCGCTGGCTCTGCCATCGGATATTACAGGGATGGTTTGGTTCCAGAAACAGCTTAAACGCGGTATCTGCCGGGGAGATTGGGTGCATTATTACCCAGAAGGATTACTGGTGCGTGATTATAAGGAACTGCGCGATTTTTATTCTGGCGCTTTCTTTACTGCTGTACAAAGCGGCTGCCCTGTGATTCCCATGGTGATCACTAACTTCTATCCCCAAGGGTTGTGGCGTCTGGCGGCCGGAAAAAGGCGAATGCTGTTGTCTATAGGCAATCCACAATACCCAAACGATGCGCTTCCTCCAAGGGACGCAGTAATTGACTTGCAGGCACGCATACGGGAAAGCATGCAGCAAATGATGAATGAACCGACGCCTGCGGAAGAGTTAAACCTATCCCTCGCTTTCCGCGTGGCTTGCATTTTATTTCTAACTGTACAGGCGTTTCGATTTTTGGGAATTGCCTAATAAAACAGGCACCAAAAGAACTAATAATTAATAAAGAATTTAACGAGGTGAGATCATGATCAAAATAACTGCGGACAGTACTTGCGATCTTTCTGCTGAAATAGTAGATGACTTAAACATCACACTAGTACCTCTACTCGTACTTATAGGTGACGAGGCGTTCCGTGATGGTGTGGACATTAAGCCCGCAGACATATTTAAATATGTGGAGGAGGAAGGGAAAACCTGCAAAACTGCTGCTGTTAACACGTACGAATATGAATGCTTATTTGAAGAACTTTCATCTAAATACGAGGCGGTAATTCATATATGCATTGGCTCGGGCTTTTCATCCTGTTATCAAAATGCGACCTTAGCTGCGGACAGTTTCAAAAATGTATATGTGATCGACTCTCAAAACCTCTCCTCTGGGAGCGGTCATGTAGTTTATGAGGCAGCCTGCATGGCAAAGGCTGGAGCCAGCGTTGAAGATATCTGCCATAGCCTTTCGGAGCTTATTCCTAGGGTAGATGCAAGTTTTGTTATCGACCGCATGGATTACTTGTATAGAGGCGGTCGTTGTTCAGGACTTGAAATGCTGGGCGCAAAAATACTTAATATAAAGCCTTGCATTGAAGTTGTCAGCGGAAAAATGACTGTCGGCAAGAAATACAAAGGGAGCTTTGATCATTGTCTTGAACAGTACATAAGAGATAGATTATATATCAAACAAAATATCGATTATAGCAGAGTCTTTATTACGCATCCTATGTGCGCACCTCAGACCGTTGAAAAAGTAAAAGAAACGCTTCTTCAATATGCCTATTTTGATGAAATTATTGAAACGCCTGCGGGATGCACGGTATCTAGTCATTGTGGGCCTAATACGCTTGGGATATTATTCAAACGTAAAAAGAAGATATAGAAATAGTAATATCAGGAGGAGTTGTAAGGAACACGCGCGTTGTTCCATCAGCAAGTGGATTGATGATATGAAAAACTTTCGCCTGACTCGAAATATCGCTTTGTTCTTCTTGATTTTGACGTTAAATATTCTCGCTTATATTGGATATCAAAAAGGATATTCATGGGGAGATATTTGGAGCACTATCTCAGGATCTCTGATAATTGCTACTTTCTCAATCATTGGGCTCTACTGCCTAAAAACAGTTATATGGGTTATCCCGGTTTATGCCCTCTATATCGGCGCAGGGTTACTGCTTCCTGCCGGGCCTGCAATTGCAGTGACCTACTTAGGTTTAGCAGTAGATCTAACCTTAACCTTTTATTTTGGAAGACATATAGGAAGATCCCGGATTATGGATGAAATCAAGGGGCGAAAGGCGGGGAAATGGATATTGGACACGGCGGAAAGAAATAGTAACTTCGCATGTTTTATCATACGCATGCTTCCCGGTCCACCTATTGAAATAACAAATATGTTGTTCGGCACTCTAGACATGCAATACGGCAAATTTATGATTTTATCTATATTAGGAATGACTCCCGGTATGTTGCCCGTTATTTTTATGGGGAAAGCCGCTACGGACCCATTATCAAAGGAGTTTATGTTGCCGCTACTTATATCGTTGATGATTGCTGCCGGGTCTATATTGATATATTGGTTTGTAATAAAAAAACGTGACAAACCAGACACAGATTGATGAAGGTTGGATTCTGACCATAAGGGGCATACAGGCTTGGATATGGAGGATGGCGGACGTGACTGTTTCGATATTCGTAGTAATGGCAGTTGCCGCTTATTTGTTAGGCGGCATCAACGGCTCGATTATCGCCTCTTTAAGTTTATATCGAAAAGACATCCGTAATTATGGTAGCAAAAATCCTGGTCTTACAAATTTTTATCGTGTATTCGGAAAGGGCGGCATCCCGATAGTCGTTTTGATTGATGTATTAAAAAACGCTGTCCCTGTATTCATTGGGGGTTGTTTAATCGACCGAGTCGGCGGTAATGCGCTTTTGATTCAGGCATTTTTAGGCTTCTGCGTAATGCTTGGTAATGCTTACCCAATTTACTATGGCTTACGTGGCGGAAAATGTGTTATGACCATGGGTATTATCCTATTTTTTATCGATTGGCGTATAGCATTGGCTACATGGGGCGTGTTCTTCATTCTCTTGTTGCTAACAAGATGCGTTTCACTTAGTGCTATCATTGGGGTATTTACTTATCCACTCTTAATTGGAATGTTGGGTCTTGGTGGTGTACAAGTGCTTTGTATCGCCATGGCAAGTGCGATTTTCTTAGTCACCCGCCACCGCGATAATATAAAGAGGCTCCTTGGCGGTACAGAGCCAAAAATCACGATACATTGGCCTAGAGACTCATGATTATTTCGAGTTCGAGATCTTTTTACCCACAAATATACGCTTTACTATATTTGGGGCGTAAAGCATTGCGATAATATGCCGATTCAATGCTGCCGCAACTAAAAGGATAACCGCCCTGCTTTATAGTAGTGGCTGTTTATCCTTTTATTTTTTAAATTTGACTTTATATTTTCCGATTTTGGGATGCTGCTGCTATTTATATAGGTAAAGGAGGCGATGAGGAAAAGCGGCTATCTCTCATAGCATACGAAGGGGGTGACGATATGCCAACTCCCAAGTCCCACGAACAGGAATTGTGTGAGATGTTTGATAGCTACAGCCGCAGAACAATTTCGAATCTGGGAATGTATGTGCGGCGGAAGTACTTTACGCACAAAAATCGTTTTACATCTATCGACCCGCAGGTGTTGGCCGAAACGGAGGGCGTCGATGAAAGCTACCCCTCCAACAGCTTCGTTGTGTTTGCGGACGAGCTCTATTGCGAGCTCAACCATGAGTTTTTATATAATGCATTCAATGCCATGCCGGTAAACCAACGCAAGGTACTGATTTTGGATTATTGGCACCACTGGAAGAATACGCAAATCGCTGACTATTTGGGGGTGACTGTACGCACGGTGTACAACCTGAGACAACGTGCCTATCAAACAATTCTTCTATATGAAAACCGAAAGGAACAAGATACCTGATTTATCACTAGATTTGATCAAGCGCGCCACCGCTGGCGAGGAAGAGGCATTGCTGATGCTGCTACGGCGATATGATGCAGACATTACCCACTGGGCTACTATCGAGGAAACCAACAGCGAGGGCCGCTCCATAAAAAGACTAGATGAGGACCTGAAGGCCGAAATACAGGAACGCTACATCCGGGCAATTCGGAACTGGCGGGAGTTGATATAGCTTGCGGTGGCGCGGCAATCTGTGTTGACTTCTGTACAAAAAAGAGGCGTAATTGCCCACACTGCAGCGAGTTTTATATATAGCTATTACGGGCCAAGGCAGCCGACGATGCCCAAAAATTGATGAACGGAGGAACCTCTATGACGCACACCCACACCATGCTCGTGCCGGATCTCTTTGAGTTTGCGTATGTCCCCAATTGGTATGGGCGGCTCGATGAACTGGCGGCGCTGGCCCTGGAGGAGCCGTGGCGATTCACCAATCCGGTCTACCTCACCAAAAACCAGTGGACCCCTATACTCGAACGATACATTCATACTGTTTTCCGAAAACAAGCCATTGATTTCAACAATGAAAATGATGCAATAAAAGCAGGGAGATATTTCTATGTCCGAAACGAAGTCGCGTGCTTTCATACCGGCCTCTACACAGAACGATATAAGCCTATTTACGCATGCTTTGACCGAAACAAGCGGACGGATTCCATGCTTCCATGGTATTTCCGTGGATTTGCCGACGAGGTAAACACTTGGATGAAGTACATCGAGCCCCTCCCCGGCAAGCCCTCTTATGATATGGCACAGTTAGGTGTCAACTATAACCCGGAATGGCCGATTCGCGTCAATGTCGACCACATTCTGCGTGACCCTGAAAATATGGAGCGATTGCCCGGCGAAGTGCGAGATAAAGAAAACCTCCCACTCCTATTGGAAACGGCGGTAGAACTGGCACGACGAAAGGCAGTAGTGGACCCCAGTATTGTCGCTCCACAGGGCTATCAGAACAAGGTACAATACTTACTGCCAATTTGTCTGACCAACATGACAAAGCCCGACCTTGCCATGACGTTGACCGTCATGGACGGCTATTATCTTGGCAATACGTGCTTGACGGTCGAAATGTCCTACTTAAACGCGCGTTTGCTACATAGGCCGGTTGCGGCATGGTTGACAGACATCGTATTTTGACAGTTAAGTAACGGCGGCATTTGATCGGATGAGGCATCCGAATCGAATGCCGCCGTTTTTTTGTTTTTGAAAACAAGAAAATTGGGGGGTGTATTAACTTCGCCCATTTGAGCGGCGGCATCAGGAGGTGCCGTTATGCTCTGCACTTGTGTTCGACACAAACCGCCATGTCATAACCGAATACGGCAAGATGCGCCGCGCTTGACCTGCAGGTCAGGCGCGGCGTTTTTTTCTCTGCGAAATTTATCCCATTGTGCTGAATTAGCGGCTTTTTGGGCGCGCGGCCCGCCGCTTCCTTTCTTTCTCACCCGCAATCCCCACGAGAAAGAAAGGAACGCACAATGAAAAAAGAATACTATGTGACGATAAATGGAGAGCGGATTCCAGTGAGCGAAGAAGTGTACCGGGCTTATAAGCAGCCCGCATGGAGAGAGCATAAGCGCCGGACGGCGCGTGCCCAGACCGAACGCTCTCTTGACCTGCTGATGGAGGAAGGCTTAGACATAGCCGACGACCGGATGTTGGTGGATGAGCTGGTGGCCGACAAGCTGCTGCTCGACGCACTACTGGAGGCACTGAACGAGCTCACTGTCGACGAACGCGGGCTCATCGACGCGCTGTACTTCCACGGCTTGACCGAGCGGCAGGCCGCCGAACTCTTTGACCTCTCACAGAAAGGGGTCAATAAGCGAAAGCAGCGTGTACTGGACAAGCTCCGAGATCTTCTGGCCCCTCAGAAATAGGCCGAGGCCCCGCTGCCCTTTGTGGGTGGCGGGGCCTCTTTTTTGTTTTCTACACTTTTTTCAAAACCGGTACTCAAACCCTCCTCTGACTTCCTGTGGGTAGTGAGGAGGTTCATCGCCTCCTCGGTAGGTGCAAAAAACTGGAGGTGAAACCCATGAACGAGAATCGACAGGCCATGCCTCGCCATGTGCCCCACACCAAGACCGCCGAGGAACTGATCGGCGTTCTCACGGCGATCAGCGTGGTGTCGGGGCGCATGGCAAGAAAGCTGGCGATCCTCAAGCAGCGGTCCGCCCGGAGAGGTGGTGAGAAGCCCGATGCCAAACGAGCACCCAGAGACGGCCCTGCCGCCCATGCCCATCAAAGTCACCCCGTATAGGCACCAGCGGGAAGCATTTGCCTTCGCCTGCAGGTTGTTTGGGCTGGCGAAGGGTGGTGATGCCAATGCGGATCAGGTGCGCACAGTGCGGGAAGGAGATACACCGCAAGCGCAGCGAGATGGAAAAGCATCGCCATAGTTTCTGCTCTCGGGCCTGCGCCTCAGCGTTTTCCCGTACCGGCCAAGTGGTCACTTGCGACTGGTGCGGCACCGCTTTCTACAAACCGGCCTCCCGACTCAGGGAACAGAACTTTTGCTCCTACGGCTGCCGGAACAAGTGGCTCAGCAAGACGAACGTCGAGGTGCGCAATGTCCCCGGCCACAGCGCGGGCCACAAGGCCCCACATTTGGCCGAACTCAACCAGCGCCGCAATCCCCTCGGGCGGGTGGCGAAGCGGCCAACACGGGGCGCGTCATCGGCCTCCTATCGCAAGGTGGCCGATGAGATGCTGGGACGGGCGCTCCGGTCCGGTGAAGAGGTCCATCACATCAACGGCGACCGCTCGGATAACCGGTACGAGAACCTCGCGGTTCTGCCCGAGCGGGAGCATCGGCGGCTCCATATGCATCTGGCCTGCCGGAAGCTGGAACTGCAGGACGAAGGAGGTGATGTCGATGACTCCAATCAAAATTAGCCCCGGATGCGCTCTTTTGATGGAGATGTAGCTGGGGACTGGCAAAACGATCACCAGCATCGGCATCGCCGGGGCGCTGTACCTCTCCGGCAACATTCATCGGGCGCTGGTCGTGACCCCCCTCTCCATCCTCGGCGTCTGGGAGGACGAGTTCGCCAAGTTTGCGGATTTCCGATACACCCTCGCGGTGCTCACCGGCAGCGGCGCAAAAAAGGCCGATACCCTCCGGCACCTTACGGGCTCCCCCCTGCAGGTGGCCGTGGTCAACTACGAATCGGCGTGGCGGCTGGAAAAGGAAATCCTCGCGTGGAAGCCCGACCTCATCATTGCTGACGAGGGCCACAAAATCAAGACCCACAACATCGCCGCATCCAAGGCCATGCACCGGATCGGCGCGCAGGCGGCCTACCGGCTGCTGCTGACGGGCACCGTCATCACCAACAAAGCCATCGATGTGTTTTCGCAGTATAAGTTCCTCAACCCGGCAATCTTCGGCCAGAGCTTTTACTCATGGCGCAACCGCTATTTCGACATGCGCGGCTATGGCAATCATACGCCGGTACTCAAGCGGTCGATGGAGCAAGACCTAATGCGCCGCCTACACTGCATCGCTTACCGCGCGACCAAGGCCGAGTGTCTTGATTTACCGGAAACCACCGACATCGTGCGGTATGTGGACCTCGAACCTGCCGCCGTGAAGCTGTACCGGGATTTGGTGAAGGAGTCCTATGCCGAGCTCGGCCAGAGCGAGGTTACCGTCACCAACATCCTCACCCGGTTGCTTCGGCTGTCCCAACTCACCGGGGGCTTTCTCGGTGACGACGAAGGGAACGCCCCGCAGCGGGTCAGCACCGCGAAGATGGCGGCGCTGGAGGATATCGTGGACGAGGTAACCCAAGAGGGCAAAAAGTTGGTGGTCATCGCCCGGTTTGTGCCGGAGATACGAGCCATCTGCCAAATGCTCGAAAAGCACGGCATCGGCTATTCCTACATCATGGGTGAAGTGAAGAACCGCGACGAGCAGGTGGCCGCTTTCCAAAATGTCCCCGACACGCAGGTATTTGTGGGGCAGATCGCAACCGCTGGCCTTGGGATCACCCTCACCGCCGCCAGCACGATGGTGTTTTATTCGGAGGATTACAGTATGAGCAACTTTGAACAGGCCAAGGCCCGTATCCACCGCGTCGGCCAAAAAGAGAACTGCACCTACCTGTATCTTGTGGCGCGCAGCACGGTGGATGAAAAGGTGCTCAAGGCCCTGCGGGACAAGGCTGACCTTGCCCGGACGCTGGTGGATGATTACCGGCAGGGCCATAACCCCTTTACATCTTGAATCAAGGAGACATCGCTATGAAGAAAAAACTGAAATGCAAAGTGTGCAATGCCCGCTTTGCTCCAAAGAAAGAGGATATGTACCTCGTTGTTGAGCGCGTTGGCGGCCTTGCTCTGCTGGCCGGGACCAATCCCCGAACGCTGGAGTGCTTTAACTGCCCGAGCTGCGGGTGCCAAAACATGGTCAACATCCGAGCGACACCCATGGACGACAAGGAGCCGGACGAGGACGAGGCCGCCGAGGAGGTGGCTGGCGATGGATAACGACCGCATGTTTGCTCTGGCCGAGCGGCTCCGGGACCTCCGCGAGAAAAAGGACGTCGCCGAGCAGCAGCTCAAGGACATCAATCAGGCGCTCGACGATACCAACTACGAGTTATCCGAACTGATGGCCGAAACCGAAACACAGAATTTCACCCGTGGCGGGATGATGTTCTATCTCACTACCAAGACGCGGGCTTCGGCGGTGGCCGGGATCAAGGAGGAGCTGTTCGATGCCCTCCGCGCGCAGGGTTACGGCTCGCTGGTCACCGAAACCGTCAATGCCAACAGCCTTTCCTCCTTTGTCAAAGAGCAGATGGAGGCAAACGGCGAGGCGCTCCCCGACTGGCTGGAAGGGCTCGTCAACGTGTTCGACAAGACTCAAGTTGCACTGAAAAAAGCTACGAAATAGGAGGTTTTCCAAAATGGCAAATAAGAAGAACGAAATGGCTTTGCAGCCGCAAGAGAGCGGGTTCATACAGCTCGCCAATACCGACATGGCCGCGATGATGGCTGAGGAGCTGGACGGTCTCGATGCGGGTTTCGAACGCATCAAGATTCCCAGCGCCGGGTCCACCGTGTTCGAGTTCCCCGGCGAGGACGGCGATACCGAGCCCGTGAAGGAGTTTTCGGCGGTCATCCTGTACCACCATCCGCTGTTCGCCTACTACAAGTCCAAGTACACCGGGGGCAACAATCCTCCTGATTGTGGTTCCTACGATGGCATCACCGGCGAGGGCGATCCGGGCGGTGAGTGCAAGCGCTGCCCCTACAACCAGTTTGGGTCCGGGGAAAATGGCTCCAAAGCGTGCAAAAACCGCCGCCGCATCTTTGTGCTGCGGGAAGGCGAGATCTTCCCGTTACTTCTCTCCCTACCCACCGGCAGTCTGCGCGAACTGACCAAATACCTCAAACGCCTGCTGTCCAAGGGCCGCAAGTCCAATAGCGTGGTGACCCGGTTTTCCCTGCAAAAAGCCACCAATTCGGGCGGCCTTGCCTACTCGCAAGCGCAGTTCACCATCGACCGGCCCCTCACGCCCGAGGAGTTCGCCTGTGTTGACCGCCTGAGCACGCAGGTCAAGGCGTACAGCAAGCAGGTGGCCTATGACTACGACACAAGCCTCGATGTCGAGCCGGATGCTCCGGTCATCGACCCGGAAACCGGCGAGCTGGTGGAGCCATTGAAATAAGCGCCCGGCTTGCGGCGGCAGTGCGGCCTTCGGGCCGCCTGCCCGCTGTGAGCAGATTGGAGGAAGTATGAGTTACCGATGTGTGACAACGCTTGCGGAAATCCAGAACTATCTGGGCGATTCCGGGCTGGTATCCTTCGACTATGAAACATCCCCGGATGAAGCGTTCCGCGACACACCCAAGGCGGCGCTCGATCCGCACCGCTCCCATATTGTCGGAGTCAGCTTCTCGGTGGCCGAAGGTGAGGGCATCTATGCGCCATTGGCCCACCGCGTCGGGAAGAATGCCGAGGACCCAGATGGTATTTGGCGGTGGCTTGACACTGCCTTTTTCAGCAACACGAGCATCGTCAAGATCGCCCACAATCTCTCTTTCGAGGCCATGTTCACCTACGCAAAAAGCGTGGTGATTCTGCCTCCGGTGTACGACACCATTGCTGCGTCCCAAATGACCCTCAAGAGCAATACCAAGTTCCGAGTGCTTGCCGACAGTGGCCTTAAAACGCTGGCCCCAGAATTGTGCGGCGTGGAGTTACCCAGCTTTAGTGAGGTGACTGAAGGACGACACTTCGATGAGTTGGACCCGCAGGACCCGGAAACAGTGCGCTATGCCTGCGCCGACTCTGATTTCGCCCTGCGGCTTTATAACAAGATGAACAACTGGTTCGATCGTTATCTCCCCAGACATCGCTTCATCGTGGAGCAAATCGAGTCGCCCACAGCGGTGTACACCGGCATCATGAAGTATAACGGCCTGCTGGTGGACACGTCGCTCATGGACACGAAGCGGGCCGAGGCTGAGGCAAAGCTCGCGGAACTCCGGGATGAAATCGCTTTCTTTACCGGTGACCTTAACATTGGCCAGAACGCCAGCACCTCGGCTTTCAAAAAGTATATGTACGACGATTTGAAATTGCCGGTCATGAAGGTGACGGCCAAATATCAGGAGGCCATGGACGACGAGGCGCTGGTACTGCTTTCGGAATGGTGCGAGGCCAACCGCGCCGATCTGGTACCGCTGTTCCGTCTGGTGCAGGAATATCGGCGCTGGGGAAAGATCAAGTCCACCTACATCGACGGCTATATGGACCATGTGAACACCACCACCGGACGCATCCATGCCGACCTAATGCCGCTGGCCACCGAGACGGGGCGCTTTGCAGCGAGGAAACCGAATCTCCAAAACATGCCTCGCGCCGGGAATGACGACACCGGGGTACGCAACTTCTTCATTGCCCCGGAAGGCATGGTGCTGCTGTCGCTGGACTTCTCCCAGATCGAGCTACGAGTCGGTGCGTTTTACTGCCGCGACCCCAAGATGCTGGATACCTACCGTACAGGCGGCGATATCCATGCCCAGACCACCTCGGTTATCTATCACATACCCTTTGAGCAGGCAGCGGATAAAAATGCCGCCAGCTACAAAGAACGCAGAACCATCGCAAAAAACTGTAATTTCGGGACCTTTTTTGGCTTGTTTCCCAAGGGGCTGCAACGGACGCTCAAATTCAAGGCGGGCCTACCCACGCCGCTTGGAGAGTGTGAGCGCATCATATCCAACCTTAAGGCCGGGTATCCCGGTTTGACCCGCTGGCAGGAGGAAACCAAGGAGCATGCCGGGTTCCGGCGCTACTCGGAAACGTGGCTCGGACGGCGGCGCTATCTGCCTGGCATCCAATCGCAGGATTGGGGCAAGAAGTCCTTTGCCGAGCGGTGCGCCCTGAACACCCCGATCCAAGGCACTGCAGCGGATATTTTGAAACTGGCCCTCGGCAGGATCATCACCGGCCTATCGGAGCGTGCATGGCTGCGACCACTGCTGCAGATTCACGACGAGTTGGTGTTCGAGCTGCCCGAGGCCCGTGTGCCGGAGGCTGTGTCGTTCATCCGTGCGTGCATGGAGAAACAACCCTTCCCGGAGTTTGATGTTCCCATTGTGGCTGATGCTGCCGTGGGGCTCCGGTTTGGTGAAATGAAAGAACTGGAGGATTGACCCTATGATCATACACAAATACCCGCTTCAATGGGAGGGATCACAGACCATCCGGGTACCAGCCGGGATTGAACCGCTGGCACTGCAACCACAGGACGGCGTACCGACCCTCTGGGCCAAGGTGGACGAGGACGCGATTCTCGAACCCCGCATGGTGCGCATCTTCGGTACTGGCGCGCCGATGTCCGCCGATCCGGGCCGTTACCTCGGCACCATTCAGGCTGGCAGCTTTGTGTTTCACTTTTTTATGGAGGTGTCACTATGAAAACAGGACGAACCCTGCAATCGCTGGCTGAGGAGCTCGACAGGCAGCGGCAATGCAAGCGGGACTTTATTGTCACGACCGACGCGATGGAACTGGAGGAAGGCGCGGAGCTTTTCAGCCTGCGCCGACCGCTGGACAGCGGCATGCGCGAGGTCGAACCTTTTACCATGACGGATTTGTTCCACCGGCAGCTCGGCGCGTCGCTGGGTATTCCGGCCAAATACTATGACAAAATGCGTGAAGCGTTCCCGGAGCTGCTGACCCGAAACGTTAACGGCTGGTTGAGGCACGGCGAGCCCACAAAACACACCGTCCGCACCATGAGCGGCACTGCCCGCGCTTTTTTATCCGACCGTTACCGCCGCATCGACAACTACGAGGTGGCGGGCGCAACCCTGCCCATCATTTCCGAGATACCCGATGCACGGGTGGAGAGCTGCGAGATCACCGAAACCCGCATGTACATCAAAGTGGTCAATCCCCGCCTCGAGGCTGAGGTTCAAAAAGGCGACATCGTGCAGGCGGGCATTGTCATCAGCAACAGCGAGGTTGGCCTTGGCAGCGTCCGGGTGATGCCGCTGGTCTACCGGCTGGTGTGTCTCAACGGCATGGTGGTCAACGACTTCGGCCAGCGCCGGTATCATGTGGGCCGGGAACTGGAAGAAGCATGGGAGCTTTTCAGCGACGAAACCCTGCAGGCTGAGGATACCGCTTTCCTGCTAAAATTGGCCGACATCGTGCGCACGGCGGTCGACGAGGCCCGGTTCGGCATGGTGGTGGATCGGCTTCGGGAGGCTGCGCGTGTGGAAATCACCGCGCCAGTACCGCAGGTTGTGGAACTCACGACCCGGCAGTATGGGCTTAACAAATCAGAAGAGGGCGATATCCTGCAGCACCTTATCGCTGGCGGCGACCTATCCCTGTACGGCCTGTCCAGCGCAGTCACCCGCGCTTCACAGAACGTGGAGAGTTATGACCGAGCCACGGCGCTCGAGAGCCTGGGTTGGCAGATTGCCACAATGCCCCGCGACCAGTGGCGGGCTATCAACGAGGAGCGGCCATGAGCATCAATAAGCACAACAGTGAGGGCTACCCGGACCCAACCGCCTATGAAGCCCTGACCGCCGTGCAGAGAGAAGAAACCAAAAGACCGTATCGCCCGCTGGTATTTGTCTGCTCACCGCTGGCGGGTGATATGGCGCGGAACCTTGTAAACGCCCGTCGTTACTCCCGCTTTGCCGTCGACCAAGGCATGATCCCGGTGACGCCGCACCTGCTGTACCCACAGTTCCTTGATGATACCAACAGCGAGGAACGGCAGCTCGGCAGCTTCTTTTGCCTTGTGCTGCTGCGCAAATGCGAAGAGTTGTGGGTCTTTGGCTCCGTGATCAGCAAGGGGATGCGCGTGGAAATCGCCAAGGCCCGCAAGCACGGTATGAAGATACGGTTTTTCAATGAGAAATGTGAGGAGGTGGCTACGGAGTGAAGCCGCTGAATATCCCCTTGGAGGAGTTCCTTCGCCCCTTCTTCGACCCCGGCGAGCTTGTCTGCCTGCGCGTATTTGATGATCGCAAGACCGGCGCGTTCAAGGGTGCCAAGTTGGAGTGCGAGGCGGGCAAAATCGCCACTATAGAGAAAACCCTCAGAAAGCACAACGCCCAGAACCGGGGCATCTATTTTGTCATCAACTACGGTGGCCATGAGGACACCGATATCACCCGGATCAATGCGCAATTTGTAGAATGTGACAGCCTCTCCATGGAGGAACAGCTTGCCCAGATCAAGGCGTTTGCGGTGGAGCCCTCCCTGATTGTGCGAACCCGAAAGTCCCTTCACACCTACTGGCTGATGAAGGACGCCAAGGTCGAGGATTTCCGCAGAGTGCAAAAGCGCCTGATTGCGCAATTTCAGGGCGACCGCACCATCATCAATGAAAGCCGTGTCCTCCGGCTGCCGGGCTTTAACCACTGCAAGGGCGAGTCTTACCCGGTGGAATGCATCAAATTCAACCCGGAACTACGGTACACCCAGGCCGAGCTCGAGGCCCATCTGCCGGAGGTCGAGGACGAGCCGGAGATCAAAGGTCCCGCGCCCCAAGGTACCCGGAAGGGGCTGGCGCTGGTTGGTAAGCGGTGTCTTTTTATTCAGCACTGCAAAGAAAACGCTAAGTCGCTCTCCGAGCACGATTGGTACGCCATGATCGCCAATCTGTCGGTCTTTGAAGGTGGCGACAAAGTAATTCACACGCTCTCCCGGCCTTACCCCGGTTATAAGCCTGCCGAAACGCAGGAAAAAATCCGGCATTTCCTCGCAAGCGGCACCAAGCCCATCACCTGCGCGACCATTGCTGAGAAGGGCTTTGTGTGCTCGAAAATGGAGGATGGCTCTTGTCCCTGTCGCTCACCCGCCGCGTTCTGCTTTCAGCCCATGACGGTGGAGGAACTCCGGGAGGCACTGGCGGCGCAACCGGTGGCTGGGACAAAGGTGGAGAATATGCAGACCGCCCAGACCTTTGTGGAGGACTATCTGTACAACATCGATGCGGCGCTCGCAGGCACCTTCATCATCTACGAGGTGAGCGTTCATTTCGGCATCAAGCCCACCGAGATGCGCTCTTTGGCCGCGCAGCAGCGCAAAGCCTACAAGGAGTACAGCGACAGTAAGGAAACCCGCCGCGCTTTGGCAAAGAATCCGATTCCCGATTGGTATGAACCCACCGAGCGGGGGGCGCTGCGCTTCATTCCGGGCCTGCTGGCCGACCATATGACGAAAACCGTCTACGCCTTTTACGGTGCGGGCAGCTACTTCTTCTATCGGGATGGCGTATACACCGCCGAGGAGGATTTGGCGGCATCGGCCAAGGTACGCGAGTATTTGATTCCCCGCTACGCAACAATGCACGCAATTCAGGACACCGTGGGCCAATGGCGCATGCTGATCCGCAAACCTGTGCGGGAAATCAACTCCAATCCCTTCATCATCAATGTGAGGAATGGCCTGTACAACGTGCTGGACAGTTCCTTCAAGGCCCACACCCCGGAGTATCAATCGACGGTGCAGATCAGCGCCCGATACGATGATTCTGCGGAATGCCCGCAGTTTTTGAAGTTCCTCGGCGGTGTTCTTCCTGACACCGAGCATGCGCTGATACAGGAAATCCTCGGGTACCTGCTGGTGCCGATCAACAAGGCCCAGAAGTCCTTTGTGTTCACCGGCGCGCCCAACGCGGGCAAATCAACACTGCTCTCGGTGGCGCAGGATGTGCTGCTGGGCAGCGAAAACGTGAGCAATATCCCGTGGCAGTCCCTGTCCGACCGCTTTAAAACCGCAGAGTTATTCGGGAAGCTCGCAAATATGTTTGCTGACCTGCCCAGCAAGAGCGTGGACGACAACGGCATGTTCAAGGCGCTCACCGGCGAGGATTACATCACCGCCGAGCGCAAAAACAAGGACCCCTTCTCCTTCCGGCCCTATGCCCGGATGGTGTTTTCCTGCAACGAGATGCCTCGAAACTATGGAGACCGCTCGGACGGCTTCTTTCGCCGCCTCATTATCATCCGATTTGACCGGTCCATCCCGGAAAGCGACCGCGACCCAGATCTCCGGGAAAAGCTCTCGGTGGAGCGCGACGGCATCCTCATGTGGGCGCTGGCCGGACTGCGCCGCCTCATGGCCAACAGCTACCGCTTTTCCGAGACATCCCGTACCCGGACAGAGCTGCAGAAATACAAGGTAGAAAGCAACAGCGCCCTCTCCTTCGTGGAGGAATGCTGTTTTGTCAACGCCGACGCAGAGTGTATGCGGGAGGATTTGTTCCAAGCCTACCGCGAGTATTGTCACAAAAACGGCCTGAAAGCGATGTCCCAGGCCAACTTCAACAAGGACGTCGAGAACTACTACGAAACGGTCGAGCGGGGCCTCGAACGGGTCAGTCGCCGCAAAACGTGGAAAGGCATCCGGCTGGAGGTATGATATCACAGCGGACGCCCTTAAATGCGAACCACCGCGAACGGGGCGCGAACCACTTGGAGCGCCGCAAACCCGCAGAATGACTCATGGTGAACGGGTTGAACGGGTTTTTCCTATTCCTTACGTTATTAAATATCCAAGGGGTTGTTGTTATTAAAAAATAAATTATATATAAAAGACTGTGGAATACTGGTTCACCCGTTCAAATGCAGTAACGGCGCGGGTTTGACCCGTTCGCTGACCCGTTCGGCCCTTCATCGACGATGCAGGAGGGCCGCTCATGTTAGAGAAAGACATCGTCGCCGCCATCATGCGGCATCTAAAGTCTGTCCCCATGTGCTTTGCTTGGAAGGAGCACGGCGGCATGTACGGGACAGCCGGTTTGCCGGACATCATCTGCTGCTATCGTGGCAGGTTTATCGCCTTCGAGGTGAAGGTGCCGGGCAACAAACTGACAAAGCTGCAGGAAACTATGATCACGAAAATTGAAGCCGCCAAGGGTAAAGCCTACAAGGTCACGAGTGTCGAGGAGGTCAAGGTCATTCTCGATTCCTTGGAGGTACCGGCTTATGACGATAGCTTGGATTTATCTTGATAAACGCGGCGCGGCCATCGACGCGCTGAAGGACTACACCAGTATGGAATTCATCATTCAGAACCAGCCCGAGGAACTGGCTGAAGCCGAGGAGAAGCTCTTTTCCGTTCGCTCTTCCGTTCCCACCGGCATGCCCCGCGCTCATAACCCCCACGCCGGAGAGTCCCGATTGGCGGCATCGCTGGACGAGATCGACGTTCTGAAAGAACGGTATAGGCGGGCGCTGGAGTACATGGAGTGGTTCCAGCCTGCGTGGGATGCGCTTACCGGCGACGAACGGTATGTGCTGACGGAGTTTTATCTCAACCAGCAGGAGGACGCGGTTTCCAGTATCTGCGACCACTTCACCATCGAACGGTCATCGGCCTACAACAAAAAGAACCGGGCATTGGCCCGGCTCGCGCTCCTGCTGTACGGAAAGTGAGTAATATCGTGGACGACTTTTCGTTTTCGGTGTGCTATACTGGTATCGGTTGATCGCAGGCCCTCGGAGCTCCGGCTCCGGGGGCTTGTCACATTCTAAAAAATAACGAATGGTGCAAGACTGTGTTTGGCGTTTTATGTTATAATATCTAATTAGTTCTATTTGGGATTAATCAGCCTGTGATTTATGAGGTCGCGTTATGAAACGTTCAAATTTAAAGTTCCCTTTTGAGGATGATATCTTTTGCGATGCGTTAAAAAGAATATGGAAGGCAGGATGGCTTGATGAGTTTTCAGAAAGCCACTTTCTTATCTGCGCAATTAATGGACGACTGCCAGACTTTAGAACAAAAGATCAAATGAATGCTGTGTCACCTGGGTTGTATTTTGATTGCGACACGTCATTAAACTTTGTAAACAACTTCTCCCAACGATTGCAACGATTTATTTTTTTATGTGGCACCGATAATGCCGAACATTTTATTAGAAACCAATTGTCTGCAGGAAAAGACAATTATAGTGAAGATCAATTTTTTGAAGCTATACATGAAATCCATGTATTAAGTTATTTTACATCGTATGGAATCCCCCGGGTTGATTATGAACCAGCATTGGGTGGCAGCTCTGGCAAAAAAAATCCTGAGTATCGTATCCGAAACAGATTCGCCATACCAAGTACAGACCCCGAAAAGCCGTTAATTCCAACGGACGATTATACCTTGGATGTTGAAGTAAAAAGTATTGTCGGCCATCTTGATGCAAAAATCAACTGGGAAAGTCCATTCATAACTCCAATCTTGCCGATTGAATACAGTAAACGAGATCCGTTATTTGCCTATTGCTCTGAACTCGGATTTCAAGTTGAACTACCAAACATAATTCATTTGCGTGATTTTCTTAATGATACGGCTAATAAATTTGAACTCCCCACTGGTGAAAATCACTTTAATATACTGTATTTAAATTGGACACATAGAGAAATACCTCTCCTAAACTTTATGGAACCGCTCTCTCTGCTTGATAATGAAAGGAATGGCCTGCTTCGCCATAAAGAGGTTGGTTTGAAGTTTGGAATATCAGAAGATGTCTTTAAAAAAATTTCTGCGATTTTTATTTATAGCTATCCAAAACAAGCTCTTATATTCAATGATATTAGGTGGGTTTTTGCTAATAAAATGTGCGCTACGTTATTCAATCCTAAGTTGAATGAAAGACAAAGGCTTAAACTAACACACATAATCCATATGGGACCGTCTGCAAACCCTAAAACACCACTAATACTATCATCTGTGATGGAGGCACTAGCTCTTTCAAGCCTCGAGGGGATAGAAAAAATCATAGAGGAAATACTTTTAAAATGATTATTGTGTTGTTTAATGGATGTGCATATCCTAATAAAAACCGCTTTCGTCGAAACGAAAGTGAGTAATATCGTGGACGACTTTTCAGATTTCATGTGATATACTGATATCGTCAAAAGAGTGCGCCCCGATTCTGCCGGAGGCGCTTTCTTGTTTATCTGGCCCTTAGAGTGTAACGCTCCGAGGGCTTTTTCTATTTCCGGGAGGTGATAGGATGCCCAAGAGACCTAAGCGACCGTGCAGCCATCCCGGTTGTCCTGAACTGACGGACGGCAGATTCTGTGCGGCACATGAAAAGCAGGAGGCACGACGGTATGAGAAGTACCAGCGTGATCCCGCTACTAAAAAGCGTTATGGCCGTGCGTGGAAACGTATTCGGGATAGGTATATCGTGGCGCATGCACTTTGCGAACAGTGCCAAAAGGATGGCATTCTTACACCCGCCCAAGAGGTACACCACATCGTGCCGCTCTCGGCAGGCGGTACCCATGACGAGCGCAACCTGATGAGCTTGTGCACTTCTTGCCATTCCCGGATCACTGCACGCGAGGGTGGTCGCTGGGGTTCGCAATGAATTTTCTCCCCGAGGGAGGGGGGCTCTCAATCTCTACAGCCTTTTCTCCGTGGAACGGCTGTGGGCTTTCGCGCAAAACTTCGCGGTTTCAAACGGGGTATATCCCCGTGCTTTTTATTTTTACACAAAGGGGGCGGTGTGTTTGGCGAAAGACGGTACGAACCGAGGCGGCGCTCGGCCCGGTTCCGGGCAAAGAAAAAAGCCCCTGCATGACAAGATTCTGGAGGGCAATCCGGGCAAGCGGCCTTTGACGGTTGTGGAGTTCAAAGACACCGCCGACCTGCAGGGGCAGACCATGCCGCCGCCCCGCGAGTTCCTTAAATCTACGCAAAAAAATGGCAAGCAGTCTCTGGCGATTGAGATTTACGAAGGTACATGGCAGTGGCTTCACGAACGCCGATGCGCACATCTGATTCCGGCCCAGCTTCTGGAGCAGTACGCGCAAAGTGTGTCTCGGTGGATACAGTGCGAGGAATCCATCACTGAGTTTGGATTTTTAGCCAAGCACCCGACCACCGGAAATGCCATCCCCAGCCCCTATGTGGCGATGTCCCAATCGTTTATGAAACAGGCCAACAACCTGTGGTTCCAGATTTATCAGGTTGTGAAGGAAAACAACGCCGCCGACTATAGAGGTTCTACCCCGCACGACGATGCGATGGAACGCCTACTCACGGCACGCAGAGGGGGCTGATCGCATGGAGCTGTGGCAACTGCGCCAATTCCAAGGACTCCCTCTGGAAATCAAGGTCGCCAAAAGCAAGCTGCGCATACGCGAATGGTATGCACATTTTGGCGGTGATGTGTATATCAGTTTTTCCGGGGGCAAGGACTCCACGGTTTTGCTTCATCTGGTGCGCTCCCTCTATCCAGAGGTGCCTGCCGTCTTTTCCGATACCGGGCTGGAGTTTCCCGAAGTGCGGGAATTTGTCAAAACGGTTCCCGGTGTCATATGGGTCAAGCCTGACATGACCTTCAAGCAGGTCATTGAGAAATATGGCTACCCGGTAATCAGCAAGGAACAAAGCGAGTGGATATACCGCGCCCGACTTGGCAATCCCAACGTGTACCGCAAGAACGTGCTGGGTATCATGCCGGACGGCGGCAAGACCCGATTCCATATCTCCGGGCAATGGCGCTATCTGCTGGACGCACCTTTCCTCATCGGCTCCGGCTGCTGCCATGAGATGAAGAAGAAACCACTTGACCGATACGCCAAGGAGAGCGGACGGGCTCCGTTCGTCGGCACCATGGCTGCCGAGAGCATGCTGCGTACTCAGAAATGGCTTGAAACAGGGTGCAACGCCTTTGACAACAAAAAACCGGTATCCATGCCTGTTTCCTTCTGGCGGGACGATGATATCTGGGCGTATATCCACGAGAACAACCTGTCGTATGCAGCCCCTTATGATATGGGCTATGCGAGGACGGGTTGTATTTTTTGCATGTTTGGGGTTCACCTCGAAGACTGCCCCAATCGGTTCCAGCGCCTGCAGAAAACCCATCCCAAGCTGTGGCGGTATTGCATGCGCGATTGGGGGGCGGGCGGTCTCGGGCTCCGGCAAGTGTTGGAGTATATCGGGGTTCCCTTTGAAAATTTTATGCTTTGACCGGGAGGCGTGAAGATGAACAGACCACTCACAGAGTTCCTTCGGCTCCTTAAAATGACACCAAGCCTGACCCCGCAGCAGTACCGAACGCTGCGGGGTCAGGCTATTTCAGGCAATCTGACGGGAGCCAAGAAAGGCTATGCCCGGATGATGGAAAGAAGGCTATACTATGCAAATTCAAAAAATCAACGCGGGCCAGCTTAACCCCGCCGCATATAATCCGCGAAAAAACCTCAAGCCCGATGACAAGGAGTACGACAAGCTCAAGCGGTCG
>Ga0255346_1000671_pt1 | contig 54156 bp, 44 predicted proteins | sample wastewater_treat_FD_194410 | JGI IMG/M metagenome (GOLD analysis project Ga0255346, IMG submission 194410) | Wastewater microbial communities from Lulu Island WWTP, Vancouver, Canada - plant22 | ecosystem: Engineered > WWTP > Wastewater > Unclassified | place: Canada: Vancouver, British Columbia...
CTTTAGTGAGCAATAATTGCCCTATATGAATATTGTTTTTCCAAAAGGCATTTCGCCAGTTGTCCATAAGTTCAACTTGCCCGATAGCACATAGGGCTTGGCGATAGTGTATGTCTTTTTTTCTTTCCCATCGATCGATAGTAGAAAGTCCTGCAACTTGTGCGCCAGATGAGACAATAACGATTTGTTTTCCTGTTTTCATGAGGGATGCACATTGTAGGGCAAATGATTCCATGAAGGGGATGTTTATTTTTCCGTCGCTTGTTGCAAGCGTGTTAGAACCTATCTTTATAACAATTTTTCGAGCTGTTTTGAGAATTTCTTGAATTGTGGGACAAGAATTTTTCCCTGTATTGTATGTGCCTATTGTTTCGCTCATTATCGAATATGTCCTTCGCCGTCGATGAGATATTTTTCTGTGGTAAGAGCCGACAGCCCCATGGGGCCGCGTACGTGGAATTTTTGTGTGCTTATGCCAAGTTCCGCACCAAAGCCAAAGACTCCGCCATCGGTAAATCGTGTTGAAGCGTTTACATAGACACAGGATGAGTCAACTTGGTTTTGAAATTTTTGTGCATGGCTAATATTTTTTGTCAGTATGGAATCTGAATGCTTTGTATTGTGTGTATTTACATGGTCAATTGCTTCATCGAGTGTAGAAACAACTTTAACCGCAAGGATTTCGTCCAAAAACTCTGTGTCAAAGTCTGTATCGCCAGCTTTTTCTACTTGTAAACCTTCTATCTTACTTAGAACAGCGTAGCTTTCGGGGCAGGCTTTGAAAAGCACTTTTTCTTTCATCGATTTGGCTAGTTTTTCCAAAAATTTTTCTTTTATGGCGTCGTGCACAAGTAAGACTTCGATTGCATTACAAACACCTGGTCTTTGTAGCTTTGCGTTGCAGGCTATTTCGACAGCTTGCTCGAGGTCAGCACTTTCGTCTACAAAGAGATGGCAAATACCGCTCCCTGTTTCAATAACGGGAATACGTGCTTTTTCTACAACGAGTTTTATGAGTGCAGCGCCTCCACGGGGAAGAACCACATCTATTTTTCCAACAGCATTGAGGATTTCATCGACTTCACTGCGCTCACCAGTTTCAGCAAGGGCGATAGCTTCTAAAACGCCAGATTTTGCTTCTGCTAAACCTTCTTTTATCGCGGCGACAATCGCCTTGTTGGATTTAAGGGCAGAGGATGATCCACGCAAATAGATAGCATTGCCACTTTTATAGGCAATAGCAAAGGCATCAACCGTAACATTTGGTCGTGATTCATAGATAATTGCCGCAATGCCGATGGGAACGCGAACTTTTCGGATTTTTAAGCCTTCAGGGCTTGTCCAGCCTGTTTCAACGACGCCGATTGGGTCAGTTTGATTGATAATAATAGCAATACTTTCAATAATGCTTGAAATTCGCTTATCATCGAGCATGAGTCTGTCGATGAGGCTTTCTTTCATCCCTGATGCACGAGCAGTTTCAATGTCTTTTTTATTTGCCGCGAGTATTTTAGAGCGATTTTTGTCCAAGGATATAGCTACCGCTTGAAGTGCAGTGTTTTTTTCACCTGCATTGAGTTGTGAGAGCTTATTTGCGCCGACTCGCAATTGTTGGCAGACTTGTTCAAAATTCATCATCGATACCTGTTTTATGTTATGAGTTTTAATAATTAGCTAAGAAAAACATCCCAAGGAGTAAGGCAAGCCGAGTTTTATCTGAAGACCAATCTGTTTTTTTGGGAAGAGCTTGCAAATACCACCAAAAGACTCCAAAGCCTGGGTCTATCCGTAGGGCATATTCTGAAAAATCAGCTTTTTTTGTTTGTGGTCCAAACATGAGGTAGACTACATCGTGAAGTACATCGATAACTGCTTCGTATGAGGCTTTGTAGTCAATGTAATGATCTTTACCACAACAGTCCTTTAGTTTTTCTAGAGCTTGATTTTTGAGCGCTTCATCAGAGCCTTCAACCCAAGTTTTTTGAACCAAGAGCAAAAGGTTATTGTAAAAGCTTGTAGTGAGTTTTTTTTCGGCACTTGTCCGTACCTCGGTCTCTCCTTCTATCAAGGTGCAAAATTCTTTCTCTACTCCGAAGCAAGGTGCAATGGTTATCGCGGCCTTTGTTATGGCATCGATAGATTCATCCTTTATAAATGAATCCAAAGCTTCAACAATATGAGTGTCAATAAATTGGGATATGAGTTCGGGATTATTGTTTTGTAAAACTTGCATACCTAATTCATGCCCTTTATTCGGCTTTTTGTCAAGAACCTAAAAGCTATGCTTGAATTTCATCTTCTTTTATACTATTCTTTAGATATGAAACTACGTATTTTGGGCGATGAAGTACTTCGCCAAAGGGCAGAAGCTCTTGTCGACATAAATGATGAAACTCGTCAGCTCGTAAAAGCTATGTTCGTTACGATGGATGAGGCAAAGGGCGTTGGACTTGCTGCACCACAAATAGGACTTTCACAGCGTTTATTTGTTCTGCGCTCAGATGACGATATAGATCGTGTTTTTATCAATCCGCATATCATAGCGACTTCACAAGAAACTTGTTCTTTTGAGGAAGGCTGCCTTTCTGTGCCTCAAATCTATGCCGAGGTAGAACGTCCTGAAAAAGTGAGTGTTCAAGCCCTCGATGAACACGGAAAGCCTTTTACTCTCGAAGCGGAGGGCTATCTCGCTCGCATTATACAGCATGAATACGACCATTTAGAAGGTGTTTTATTTATAGATCGCTTAGATCCAGAACTAAAAGAAGAAGCGGAAAAAACAATCGCACGAAAAGAAGAAAAAAAAGCTGAACGGGAAAAAGAAAAAGCGCGAAAAAAAGCAAAGCTCGAAGCTGCGAAGGAAAGCAATAGGTGAAAATTCTCTATGCAGGAAGTCCAGATATTTCAATTATTCCTCTTTTGCAGATCTTAAAAGAAGCAAACCACGAAGTTGTAGGTCTTTTGACAAATCCGCCATCAGCTCAGGGGCGAAGTAAAAAGCTTGTTTTAAGCCCACTTGCGCAATTTGTTTTAGACCATGCTGAATACGCCCATATACCAGTTCTTGCTCCAGAGCGACTTGATGAAGCATGTCGCCAGGCGGTTTTAGCTTTAAAACCCGACCTGCTTGTTTGTTTTGCCTATGGGAAGATTTTTGGACCAAAGTTTTTATCGCTTTTCCCGAAAGGCGGTATAAATATTCATCCATCTTTATTGCCAAAATACCGAGGTTGCGCCCCTGTTCCAGAAGCTATATTGAACAGGGATAGTCAAACAGGCGTGTCGATTCAAGAAATCGCTCTTGAAATGGACTGCGGGGATATTCTCGCTCAAGAAACTATCGACCTCGATGGAACAGAAACGAGTGAAAGCTTGCTAATTGATGCAGCCCATATTTCTGCAAAACTCATTTCTCCTGTTTTGGATGCAATTGAAAATGCTTCGGTAAAAAAGCAAGAACAAGATGCGTCATCAGCTTGTTATAGCGCACCTTTTTGCAAGGCAGATGGACTTATTGATTGGAATTGTTCTGCCCTCGATATCGATGCAAAAATTCGGGCTTTTACACCCTGGCCGGGAAGCTTTACCTATGTTGAGGGGAAAATGTTAAAAATTCTCAAGGCTTCGGTCTTTAGTGATTCAAATAGGGAAGAGGGCGAGATAAAAAAAGCGGGGAGCGTTTTGGCTCGCGATAAGGCAGGAATCCTTATTCAAACAGGAGCGGGAATTCTAGTTGTTGAACAATTGCAGTGGCATACAAAAAAAGCCATGCATTGGAAAGATTTTTTAAATGGCACAAAAAATTTCATAGGTGCCGTTTGCAGTACAATAGAAGGAAAGGTATGAAAATACACAGATTACGGGAAGATTTTGCAGATTTTTTAGAATCTCTTGAAGCAAATGGAAAAGCGCTTATTCTTATGTCCCTTTTAACGATTATGGTTATGGCGGTCATTACAATGGCGGTATTTTTTCTTTCGGTAAAAGGAAAGGAAGAGGTAATGGTGCCAAATGTTGTGGGAAAGGAACTTTCAGCAGCCTTATTAGAGATGCAGGTTAAGGAGCTCTACCCAAAATTGCAATTGAAGTATTCTAATTTTGTCGATGACAAGGGGACGGTTTTAGAGCAAAGTCCGCCAGCTGGTTCTATCGTAAAGGCAGGCCGACGCATAAATCTCGTTGTCAGTCGTGGAGCAGTTATAGATACGGTAAAAGATTATGTTGGACAAAAAATAGATAGCGTAAAACTCGATTTGCAGTCACTTTTTACCGGTTATACTCGACCGCTCATTGTATTGGATGAGAATTTTTCTTATGAGTTTAATGAACAAGAGGAAGGCACTATTTTATGGCAGGACCCAGCTCCAGATACCAAGATTAGCGATCCAATTGTTTTGAAAGTAGGGCTTAGTAAGGGGGCAGAATATGACAAGGTTAAAATTCCTAGCCTTGACAACCTTTCTCTCAATGATACCTTGCTCGTTATGAATAGGACCAAGTTGTTGTATGATTTTTCTTTTAGAACGCCAGAGTTGGATGAAGGTATAGGTCGGGTTGTGTCTCAGCTACCTGTTGGAGATACCTATGTAAATGCTTACTCGCGTGTATCTGTTGTTTTTGCCTTCCCTGAAGATATGGAAGAAAATGGCTTAGTATATGGTGTGTTCAAAGAAGTCTTGCAAGAGTTTCCATATGCGGTAGAGTTAAAGCTTGAAGCAATTCTACCAGAGGGAGATCGGTATTCGCTTGTGCAGTTTTATCACCTCGGTGGAAATGTTTCCATTCCATATGCTGTTGTAAGGGGAACTGAACTGGTACTCTCTATTTCCAACAAAGAAGTAGTGCGTTTTTTAGTTGATTAGTTTGTTTTATTGAGCTTACACAAGCTTACGATCGTTGTTTTTGTGAGGATTTAAAAATGAATGAATCAAAGATTTGTCTTTGTCTCAGTTGTTCGACTATAAAAGAAAATTTACTCGTAATAGAAAAATATCGCAATTGGATAGATATGGTAGAGTTACGTGTAGATTATTTAACAAAGGATGAACGGCTTCATATTCGCCGTTTTCCAGAACTTGCGGGGCTTCCTTGTATTTTAACGATTCGCCGTCGTGTTGATGGAGGAAAATTTACTGAGGGAGAGGCTGCTCGTACAACTCTGTTTGCAAGGGGGCTTGCTTTTGCGGATCAAGATGCAAGCAAAAATTTTACATATATTGACCTAGAAGAAGACTTTCATGTTCCTTGTTTACAAGATGCGGCGCTTGCTTTTGGTACAAAAATTATCCGCAGTCACCACAATATGCATCATACAATCGATAATCTTGCTGAAAAAATGCAGACATTGCGCATGACTGGCTATGAAATCCCCAAGGTTGCTGTTATGGCTCATTCTTTAAGCGACGTAACAAATTTATACAGACAAGTACAAGAGGTAAAAAAACAAAACAAGGGTGATCATATTGTGCTTGCAATGGGACCTTATGGGCTTGCAAGCCGTGTCCTTGCGCAACGATTTGGTTCTTTGCTTTCTTATACTTCTCCACAGGAAACGCTCTTTAATTATTATGATATTGGGCATATAGATCCTATCTCTTTACAAGAAGTATACAATTATAGAACGATTGATGACGCGACAAAACTTTTTGGTATAACTGGCTATCCCTTGACAACAACAGGTAGCCCTAAAATTCACAATCAAGGTTATAAAAATCATGGTATTAATGCAAGTTATCTTCCTTTGAAAGCAGAGAAAATAGAAGAAGCAATTGAATTCGCAGATGTGCTTGGTATTTCAGGGCTTTCTGTTACGATTCCACATAAGGAAAGCGTGATAGATCATTTGCAATCTATAACAGAGGTAACGGGAGAAATAGGCGCTTGCAATACGATAGTTAAAAAAGCAGGAGAATGGAAGGGATATAACACCGATGTTTATGGTTTTTCCAAATCACTTCTTGAATTTGTTGGAACAAAAAATCTTTCTCGTATGAAGGTTGCCATTTTAGGAGCAGGAGGTGCCGCCCGTGCTGCAGCCCATGTTGTGCATAGCTTACGTGGCAAGGCTTGTATTTTTAATCGAACTATTTTTAAAGCACGCTCTCTAGCTGAGTACTATAATTTTAGGTGGGCATCGCTTGATTACGAATCTCTCGATGTTTTAGAACGTTATTCTGACCTCATTATACAAACAACTTCTGTTGGTTTGGGAATCAGCGAAGAGGAGATGCAAAAAGAAGAACATAATCCCATTTCTTTTTATACCTTTGTAGGACGCGAACTTGTCTACGATATGGTGTATAGTCCAGAAAAAACTCCGCTTTTGCTACGTGCAGAAAAAGCAGGTTGTAGAATTGAAAACGGAAAAAAAATGCTTGAATACCAAGCAGAAGCACAGTTTTCATTGTTTACAGGAGAAAAATATGAATAAAAATCTAAGTCAAAGTGAACAAAAACAAAGAGTTGCGGAATACGCTATAGATAGACTTATAGAAGAAGGTTTGCTTTTTTCCGGAATGAAACTGGGGCTAGGAACAGGTTCTACGGTTATGCCTGCGATTACGTATCTTGCCAAAAAAATTTCCTTAGGAATTCTTTCAGATATAAAGGTAGTGCCGACGAGTTTTCAGACTCAAATTGCCTGTGAAAATCTCGGTTTTTCGGTTTTTAGTTTAAATGCAAGACAAATTGATGCTCGCTTAGACCTCGCGATTGATGGCGCTGATGAAATTGACATTGAAAATAAGCTGGTAAAGGGTGGCGGGGCAGCACTTTTTTTAGAAAAACTCATCGCCTATGCGGCAAAACACTTTGTTATCATCGCCGATGAGACGAAGACTGTTGAAAGCTTAGCTCGTGCCTTTCCACTTCCTGTTGAAATTGTTCCTGAATCACGGCTCATCGTACAGAGGGCTCTAGAAACGCTTGGCGCAAAGGTAACGATACGAGAAGGTCTACGAAAAGCAGGTCCTGTGGTAACAGATAATGGAAACTTCATCCTCGATGCACTTTGGGATACAGAAAGCCTCTTTTCTGCAAGCGACTATGAAACGAAGATAAACGAAATAACTGGTGTGGTAGATAACGGTTTTTTTACCAAAAAGAAAGCCCTTGTTTTTATAGCAAAGGCTGACGGAAGTGTAGAAACTCGATAGAAATCTGCCTCAGCTATAGTTTTTATACATTTTATATTGATATTTATTTTCTATACTAAGCTAATAAACAATCTTTTTTAATATATGATCTTTTTGTCGCCAGTTTTTATTGACGCGAACCTGTAAATCGAGGTCTATTCTATAGGAAAAAATCTTTCGCAAGGCTTTAATCGACTCAACGCGAATGGTTTTTATCATAGTTGCACCCTTGCCTATAACCATCCCTTTTTGGCTTTCTTTTTCGACATTTAAAAAGGCACGAACCCAAAGTTCCTTGCCGGGCTTTTTCCATTCCATATCGGAAATAGAAACAAAGATTGCGTGCGGTAGCTCTTGTTTAAACATTTCTATTGCTTTTTCGCGTACAATTTCTGCTATGCGAAAGTCGACTTCTTGGTCTGTGTAAAATTCTTCAGGGTAGAGCGCCTCTCCTTCTGGGACAATTTCATACAAGGCTTTTAAGACTTCATTTAAGTTTGTGTCGTCTTGAGCAGAAACTTCTATAATATTCTTTTCGTCAAAGTGGGGAAAGGTTTTTTTTATATATGCTTTGTTTTCTGCAAGAAAGTTCTTCTTTTCATCGAGCTTCGCTAAATCAATCTTATTGATAACAATAATAGTTTTTTCTATATATGGTGCTATTAGTTGGCTGGTTAGGACTTCCTCTTCCCCAGGTTCCCTGCTTGCATCAAGCATGTACACTATCGCATCGCTTGAATCTCTTTGTTCTTTTGAAAGCGCCTTGAAGGATTGGTTTATTTTTCTTTCAGAGGCATGATAGCCAGGTGTATCGATAAAGACCAATTGCCCAAGCGAGGTGTTGATAATACCACGGATTGCATTTCTCGTTGTTTGTGGAATAGGTGAAACGATGGAGATTTTCTCTCCACTTAGGGTATTGAGGAAGGTTGATTTTCCAACAGAGGGTCGCCCAATAATTGTTACAATTCCAGATTTCTTTTTTGCATCACTCATAGGTATCAGTATAGTAAAAAAAAGAAAAGAGAGCAATGTTTAGATTCTATTGGTGTAGTTCTTTTTTTTTGCTAGATATAGCTCGTTTTGATGAAATTTAAGTGTTTTATCTTTTTAGAATAATGGAAAACTTGCTTTTACCAAAAAAAAGATATTTTCACTTAAAAAAAAGCTTTACAAATATTCATTTTGCTGGTATCATGTGTATATAAAGTATGGCTGTGCTTCGCAGAAATGCGATTTTAAGCATATAGTATTTTTAAGGAGGAAAGTAGATGAAACTTTCAAAAAGAATTATTTTAGTTAGTCTATTTGCTGTTTTAGCAATTGGGCTCGGCTTTATTGGTTGTAGTAAAATTACTAAGTCAAGTCAAACAGTATTAAAAATTTTAGCATATGGAGATAACTCCAATGCTGAAGGTCAAAACTTTGTTCGTATTGTAGAAGGTTTTGAAAAAGCAAATCCAGACATTAAAGTAGATTTCGAACTTCTTTATGATGATGCATATCACTCAAAAGTAAAAGCTCGAATTGCAAGTGGTGATGTTCCACACGTTGCTTATTTCTCATCAGATGCTCGATGGGGCGGATCATGGCGAGAAGCTGGTCAATTAGTTGATCATACACCATATCTTAACAAAGCACATTACAATCTTGATGCATTCCCTCTCCAAGATGGAAAACGCGAATACGTTCCTCTCGGAACAACTAACGACTGTACAGTTCTTTTTGCTAACAAAGCATTATTGGACGAACTTGGTCTTGCAATGCCAAAAACTTATGCTGACATGGTAGCTATGGTTCCTGTCGCTAAAGCAAAAGGTATTCAAGTACTTGCAGTTGGTGGAGCAGCAGACTGGGTATGGGGTTCATGCGTAATGTCAGCAATCATCAGTCGAACAACTGGTTTACTTGATGCCCCAGAACAAATTCTAGCTGGTAAAAAGAAAGTTACAGACGCAGACGTAGTTGCAGCTTTAGATTTCTTAACAACAATGGTTAAAGACGGTGTTATCACATCAAATGCAGTATTAGTTGACACACAAGGTGCTGTTTCTGACTTTTCAACCAAAAAAGCTCTTTTCCTCTTAGGCGGACAATGGGAAGCTGGTGGAATCGTTCCTGAAATCGCAAAAGACACAAAACTTATGTCTTTTCCAACCATTCCTGGCGAAAAAGCTTCTGCAGCTCTTAGCTCAGCTGGTGCAATTTCTGTAGGTTATGGATTCACAAAAAAAGCTGTTGAAGATGGTGTTGTAGAAGCTGCAGTTAAATTCTTAGACTACTTCAACAATGATGCAGAAGTAATCCAAAGACTTCGAGACGGTGCAATTGTTGCTCCTGTAACAAAAGCTGCTATTCCTAACGATATGCCTGCAATCATCAATGAAAAAGTTGCTTACGGTGCAGCTGGATACCCATCAGCACAAGTTATCGACTCTTACATCCAAGGTGATCCAAATGACCTTCTCAATGCTGGTATGCAACAAATCGTAGCTGGTAAAGCAACTGCAGCTGAAATTGCTGCTAAAGTACAAGCTGCTTTAGATAAATAAGCTGTATAAAGGCTACGTTTACTAATAACGTATGATTTTAGAAAAGGGCTATCCAAACGGGTAGTCCTTTTTTTGTGATTACATTACTTTTATAAGATTTTTGACTTGCGTTTTTTTAAATCTATGCTATCATTATAGCAGAAGAGATAAGGAAGTAACCAAGGTCCTAGATTGGTCTTCCTTAAATCATAGCTCTTTAAGGTTCAGATTACTTCTGATGTATTGTAGAAAACTGAGGAGGCCTTCATGGAAAAACCACCAAAAGAGTATAGCTCCGAAGGGAGCAAAGCATAGAAACCTTTTTACTCTCTTACGAGAGACATTTTATGAGATGTTTAGATTTTTAACATCTAAAACAGCCGGCAAGAGGCCGGCTTTTTTTTGTTTAAATGTGCAATGCTTTTAATTTTATTTGTATAATAGCATGCATTATGGTATACTATAAGAAATGACAAAGGGCTTAAACGATATGAATGCAAAATTAACAAATCAAATAAAAGATATACGAGGCACAGGTGTCGCTGCCCCTATTTCGGCCTTACAAACAAAAGAAAGCCTCGGTTGCGGGGAGTTTTTAGACCTCATACCTTTCGCAGATTTTTGTCTAAATTCAGGCTTAAGCCTTATACAAATTTTACCTGTTAATGATACGGGCACAGAAAGTTCTCCCTATAGTGCACTTTCGGCTTTTGCACTTCACCCGATATATATTCGTGTTTCAAAGATAAAAGAGTTTTCCTTGCTTTCATCGAATCTTTCAAAAGCAATTTTAAATGAAATAGAAGAAAAAAAACGAAAGTTTACGAAAGAAAAACGCTTTAATTATAAAGAATTGCGCCTTTTTAAACTTTCTTTACTAAAACAGATCTGGGAAGAAATTTCTGCTGATTTTATGTCTTCTGAGTCTACAAAAAAATGGATAGCTAATAAACCGTGGCTAAAGGCCTATGCTTCTTTTATGGTGTTGAAGGAAAAAAACAGGGAAGCTTCATTTAAAACATGGGATGAGTATAAAGATTTAACAAAGGCTGAAATTGCAGAGCTTTGGGATGTCGTTCTTTCAAAAGAGGATTTATACTTTCACGTATGGATACAAAAAAATGCAAGTGAGCAATTGCAAGAAGCAAGTAAGTATTGCAAGGCGAAAAATATTCTTCTTAAAGGCGATATTCCAATACTCATGAATGAAGATTCTGCTGACATATGGGCTTATCCAGAGTTTTTTCAAGAAGATCTAAGGGCTGGCTCTCCTCCAGATGGAGAAAATCCCTTTGGACAAAACTGGGGTTTTCCTATTTATAATTGGGAGGAGTTAAAAAAACAAGATTATTCTTGGTGGAAAGAAAGGCTTATAGAGGCGGCAAAATATTATCAAATGTATCGAATAGACCATATACTTGGATTCTTTAGAATTTGGGCCGTTCCAAAAGGGGAATCAAAGGCGATATTGGGTTGGACTATTCCAAACGCTTCTATGAGTACCGAGGAACTTTTAAAATGTGGTCTTTCAAAAGAGACTATACGCTGGCTTTCTAAACCGCATGTTGCGACGCGGGAAATTGAAGAAGTAAATAATGGAGATTATCTAGGGACGCATGGCATACTTGCTACATGTATGGATAGAATTGGTAGCGAAGAGTTATGGCTTTTTAAAGAATCCATTAAAACCGATGCCGATATTTGGTCTCTTGATATTCCTCATAAGATAAAAGAAAAACTTGCGGAAAAATGGCTTGATAGGGCTCTTATAGAAATAAAAAAAGACACCTACCTACCTTTATGGACCTATGAAAACACAAGTTCTTGGAAAACACTAAATGATGAGCAAATTTCTATGCTGAGAGAGCTGTTTACAAAAAAAGAGCAAAAACAAAATATGCTTTGGGAAAAACAGGCAAGAGAACTTTTGGGAGCTTTAAGTGGAGTTGGTAATATGATCGCCTGTGCTGAAGATCTTGGGGTGAACTTACAATCGATGCCCCGTGTTCTAGAATCCTTGTCTATAAATGCTTTGCGTGTTGTCAGGTGGAATCGACTCTGGGAAAAAGAGGACAAGCCCTTCGTTCCCTTTGCTGACTATCCAGCTTTGAGTGTGAGCACTTCCTCCGTACATGATTCATCGACACTTCGAGGATGGTGGGACCAAGAGCCAGATTCAAAGGATTTTGGGCGAAGTTTTTTTGAAAACGGAAAACAGTCCTTAGATTATATTCATGAACTTTTTTCTCCTCTAGTTTGTCAAAAGGTATTATCAATTATGGCGACAACGAAGAGCAATTATTTTATAAATCCTATTCAAGACTTTTTGTATTTAGATGCGCTTTATTATGCTGAAAAAAGTGAAGATGAGCGTATCAATATTCCTGGAACAGTGAGTGAGTTTAACTGGACCTATAAATTGCCTGTACTCATAGAGGATTTAGCTAAAAATAAAGATCTGATACAGAAAATTAAGGAAATCGTAAGTATACACAAAAAAGGTAGCGAGGTTTAAATGAAAAAAAACACTAGAGATACGAGAGTTTATAAGACTTTGGCAAATAACCCCCTTATGGAATTTCATATTTCACGGGAGATAAGAGAAAAAATTGCCTTTGATGAGCTTTTATTTGCTTCAAGTGGAAATATTATTTTTGCACATTTTAAAGAGGTGCGTGAGTTTACAAAAAAAGTAAATGAACTATTTAATCCGCTTATTGAAAGTCAAAAAATGCTTAAGGCAAGTCATGTAAACGCCATGGCATTGATAGATGAAATTTTTCATTATATTTGTTATTTATTTCGTAGAGTAAAGAATGAAAATGCCTTTGCTGAGTTATATCTGCATTTAGAAAAAAGTCTCGGCGAAAAAAAACTCAACGATTTATTGCTTGCCTTTGTTGAAGAATTTCCTCCGCTTCCCGTATACAAGGGAAAGCAGTCGGCAGAAGAATATCTTTCAGGGAGTACGAGCGCAAAGGATATTTTACTTCCAGGAGAAAAAAAGCAAAAGACGGAAACAAAAATTGACAATAAAATTACTGTGCTCGAGGAGTTTATCTTACTTCACTTAGCAAACGAAAATCCTGCATTTGAGCCTTTTTTGTTTTTATTTTCTAATAAAAAACTTGCATCCCTCGCTTCGTATAACAAGGCTTGGGAAGAAATAAAAGATTTTTTTGAGGAACAGCCCTTTATTGGACCAAATAATACGAGTCTTATTAAATTATTTAAAGAGCCGGTGGAGTTTAGTCCCTTAAGCTTAAAGGGACAGCTCGATTATATTCGAACACATTGGGCAGACTTACTTGGCGAATGGCTCATGCGTCTTTTAGCTGGAATAGATTTTTTACAGGAAGAGGATAAACCTGGTTGGAGCGGGCATTTTTCAGGGCCGCCTCCGATGGAAGCCTATGATTACAATAGCTTGTTACATGAATATGAACGCTTTAGTCAAGATAAGGATTGGATGCCACGAGTTGTTCTCATGGCAAAGACTGTTTTGGTGTGGCTCGATCAGCTGACAAAAAAATATGAAAGACCTATTACGACACTCGATCAGATACCAGATGAAGAGCTCGATATGCTTGCACAACAAGGTTTTACTGGCTTGTGGCTTATAGGGATATGGGAGCGTTCTTGGGCTAGTAAACGCATTAAGCAAATAAATGGCAACCCCGAAGCTGCGGCAAGTGCCTATAGTTTGCATGATTACGATATAGCAGAGGGTTTAGGTGGTTGGGAGGCGCTTGGGAATTTGCGTACGAGATTGTGGTATAGGGGAATTCGCCTTGCAAGTGATATGGTGCCGAATCATACGGGAATGGATTCAAAATGGGTAGTAGAAAAACCGCATCTTTTCTTGCAAACAAAGGACTGCCCCTTTCCTACTTATAGTTTTAACGGAGAAAATCTTTCACTTGACCCACGTATTTCCGTCTATCTCGAGGATAATTATTATAATAAAACAGATTGTGCGGTTGTCTATAAACGAGTTGACAATGCAAGTGGTGCAACGAGCTATGTTTACCACGGAAATGATGGAACGGGCTTACCTTGGAACGATACAGCGCAGGTTGATTTCCTTAATCCAGAAGCAAGGGAAGAAGTTATACAAAAAATCTTACATGTTGCAAGAAATTTTCCTATTATTCGCTTTGATGCAGCAATGGTGCTTGCAAAAAAACATATTCGCCGATTATGGTATCCAGAGCCAGGTCATGGGGGGGATATAGCAAGCCGTGCAGAACATGCCCTCTCTCATGCTGATTTTGATGCGCGTATACCGAATGAGTTTTGGCGTGAGGTTGTAGACCGTTGTGCCCAAGAAGTTCCTGATACGCTCTTACTTGCGGAAGCGTTTTGGATGATGGAAGGCTACTTTGTGCGAACCCTCGGTATGCACCGCGTATACAATTCGGCCTTTATGAATATGTTAAAGCAAGAGGAAAATTTTAAGTATAGGGCAACGGTAAAAAATACTCTCGAGTTTGATCCACAGGTTTTGAAACGTTTTGTAAACTTTATGAATAATCCAGATGAAGAGACAGCTGTCGCGCAGTTTGGTAAAGATGACAAATATTTTGGTGTTTGTACGCTCATGGTTACCATGCCAGGACTTCCTATGTTTGGACACGGGCAAATAGAAGGCTATAGTGAAAAATACGGCATGGAATATACAAAGGCCTATATCGATGAAAAACCCGATCTCTATCTCATGGAAAGACATGAAAGAGAAATTTTCCCCTTGGTAAAAAAACGCTATCTCTTTGCAGAGGTCGAAAACTTCCGCTTTTACGATGTATGGAATGGAGAGCATGTAAATGAAGAAGTCTATGCCTATTCAAACGCATATAAAAACGAAAGAAGTCTTGTCTTTTACAATAATAAATACGAACGGGCATCTGGTTGGATAAAAGAATCTTGTCAATATGCAGAAAAAAACGGGGAAGAAGTAATTCTTAAAACAGAAAGCCTTGCTTCAGCCTTGGGCTTGAGCTTTTCGGCGCAGGCATTTTGTATTTTTCAAGAACTCAAGACAGGGCTTTGGTATATTCGCTCCAGTAAAGAAATGCATGAAAAAGGCCTCTTTGTTTCCTTAAACGGCTTTGCTTCTCAAGTTTTATTGAATATCTGTGAAGTGAAAGATGATGAAACAGGAAAATGGGCACTCTTGCATCATCACCTCGATGGAAAGGGCGTGCCGGATATTCAAGTTGCTTTGACAGAGTTGTTTTTAAGAGACCTCTACAAGAGTTTAGAAGTTTTTGCATCAAAGACATTTTTTGACGAAATGAACGAACTTTTTGAGCCAGGAAAGGTAGATAAAAAGAAGCTAAAACTCATTCTCGACACTGCAAAAGATGCAGGACTTCAATATTATGATACCTTGATTAGCTTTATTGAAGGAAACTATGGTTTTTCATCTGTGATAGATAAAAAAGAAACAGGACTTCCTCTGGATGCCGAAAAAGTCTGGGTTGTTTTTGAAAAACGAATACAAAACCTCATGTCTTTTGTAGAAAACGCACAGAAAAAAACAGTCAAGGAGGCTCATTTACAAGCTCTTTCACAGTTTATATACGACGGTATCTTAGCGCATCCCTATATGGGCGAATTGCTTGTCTCTTATGCGATAGTGTATTCCGTGCGAGATTTGATCGGTGAAAAAGCGACTGCCTGGCATAGCAAAGAATTGATTAATCTTTGGTGTTTAGACAGAAAAATACGTGATTTACTTGTGAGCTATGGACGCCCTTCTAAAGACATGTATCAGATTTTTAAAACATTTATCGAGGTTACGCGTTTTAGTGATTATCCCATAATCGATGAAGATCTTTCTCTTTCAGCCTATCTTTTTGTGGAAGCAGTACTCGAAACAAAGGAAGCTTCTCTGATTCTAGGTGCAAATTCCTATGCTGATGTACTCTGGCTTCAAAAAGAAAAAGCTGAGTTTAGTTTTTGGGCAGCGATAGTGTTATATGCCTTATTTACCGCAAAACCCAAGGACTATGAACGCTTATTATCCTTGTATGCTATTTCTGTAAAAGCTTTGAGTGAGGCATCCTATGAAGCAGATAAATTTAGACAATTGCTTGAGCCAAAAGATAAAAAAACGGCTGAAAAACTGCTTTCAAAGTACTATGACAAAGAGATGCTCGCCGTTCTTTTGGGTACAAAAATGGATAGTGCCGTAACAGAGTCGAAGGAAGAAAAAGCAAAACCGAGTAAAAAACAAACTAAGGGTGTAAAAAAATAAAAAGGTTTAGGATAGATCCTATCTCGAAATAAAAGGTTTCGAGGTAGGGGTTAATTAAAATGGAGGTGGAGGAGAGAAACATCGTCTTCAAAACCTCCGGTAATGCTTTGGCTTTCTATACTTCGAATAAAGCTTTGACAATTCCTGTCTTTACATGCTTGGGCTTTGATTAAAAACTCGATAAACTCTTCTAAATGCATCATTTCTTTGTTGATTTTTTTTATTTCATAAATCCCATCGCTAAAAATATAGAGGTCTGCGTTTTTTGGTATCTGTATTTCTGCATTTTCGTACTCGGAATCTTCATCAATACCAATAATTGTAGCCTTTGTTGCGAGTCGGTGCGGTTTATTATCGATCATAAGTATAGCAGGTTGACTTCCTGCATTGCTGTAAACCAATTTTCGTGAATGGATATTGTATACGCCGAGCCAGATCGTAAAAAACATATTGTTTTGTTTTTCAATGGGGAAAATTCTATTTAGCTCACGCAAAATACTCGATGGGTCTAAAAAATTTGCGGTTCCAAGTAACTCGTTATTTAATAAATTCATGATTGTAACAGAGTAGAGTGAGGCTTCGAGTCCATGACCGCTGACATCGAGTAGATAGAGCATAAAATGCTCATCATCCAGCCAATAATAGCCAAAGATGTCGCCACCGAGTTGTAAGGATGGTAAAAATGACCAGTTTATAGAAAAATAGTCATTTTCTGTTTTACGAGGCAGTAGGTCGGCAATGTACTGAGAAGCTGCAGTAAATTCTTTTGAAGTACTTTGTTTGTTTAGTTCAAGGGCACGGATATAGAGCTGCCGGTGATAATTGTTTTGTGTTCGTTTAATTGCGGCTTGAATGCGTGCAAAAAGTGTTTTTTTACTTCGTGATGTTGAATAATAATCGATTGCTCCAGCTTCAATAAACTGCATTGCAAGTAAGTCGCTGTATTCTGAGCCACAAATAAGAACGGGTATATCTGCAGAAACAGGGTCGTCGACAAGTTCTTGCAAGACGCTAAAACCTTTCATGGTGTTTTGACCACAATCATAGCAAATAAGCGAAACGTCATAGGTTGAGATAATGTCGTAAATGGAGTCTTGTTCTAGGATATTTATGGTATGAAATGCCGCCGTTGTCAGTAAATCTTGTATTTCAGTTGTTTCATTTCCAAGCTTTCCTGCAAAAACAATTGTTCCAGCGCTTGCGTTTTTTACGCGATCGACCATGCCAGTTAAGTATTTTGTCAAGGAGTAATCAGAAGCGCTCTTTAGTGCTTCGATGGGCATATTGTGAAGATGCTCCGAACGAATAAATAAAATTTTTTCAAAATAATCTTGCGCTGTTTCTACTAAGGCTTGCACGGTATCAATGTCGGTTTCTATTTCAGGGAAGTTATGTAGGGAAAAATCTGCGGGAATAGAATTGATAATTCTGCTAAATAAAAAAATACGTCGCGAAAGTTCTTCTTTAATTGCCGTATCTATAAGGCTATCTTCTGTGTTAGATGAGAATTTATGGTTAATCGCTCTTTTTATTTCAGAAATTTGGCTGAGTGCATCTTTCCAGTATTCGGAAAACTCATGAAGGTCCAATAAAAGTGCATCGGAGTAAATCATTTCGGTATAAGAGCTTATTTTATTTACGAGTCTATGTATTTCAAGTATAGCAGGGTTTTGTGCAGGCATAGGAATGCTCCTCTTTTATGTGCTCTCTTTTAGTATTTGCTCAAGGGCTTGTTTATGTGCTTCAATGCAATGCTCTGCCCTTTGTTTTTTTTGCATTTCCACAAGCTGTTCGGGCATTTTTACCTTTTCTGCTCCCCAGATGCGCGCTTGATCAGCAAAAAAAGAAGGGTGGTAGCGTGAAAGAAGTACCGCAACTCCGTCATCGGCATAGATTATGTCCTGTCTTTTTTTTATTGCAGCATAGGCCCCCGCTGTTGAGGGGTCTAAAAGAGTCTTGTAGTTTTTATACAGCTCTTTAAAAGCGACTTCAGTTTCAGATTCGCTTACCTTCGCTGGATAAACCATGGCGCGAATAACTTGGGGATTGTGTGCGAAGATTTCCTCAAGTCGTTCTATGTTTGAGGGGTTTACTGGGTCAGAGACATTTCTTTTTTCAAGAGGAATATGTGAGTTAGAAACAGCGCATTTCCCTTGTATGTCGTCATAAAGTTCAGGGGTGCTTGTTGCAATAAAACCATTTACAGGAAGAGAGAATTTCCAGCTATATAAGCCGGCGACAAGGTTACCATAGTTTCCGGGAGTCATCGCATAAAAAATATCGCTATGTACTATTTTTTTTAATCGAGAGAAGGCGTAGGTATAAAAAAAACTATGTGGTAAGAGTCGCCCAATATTGAGCGAGTTTGCAAGGCTTAGATTATATTTTTCAATGAGGTCTTGGTCTGCGTATATATCGCGGACAAGTTGAAAACAATCTTCTTCACTGCCGTTTACCTCAACAGGTATAATATTGCCACCTTGTGAAAGGACGTCTGTTTCTCGAAAGCCTCGTGCTGTACCTTTTGCGTACAGGAGTACCGCGCGAAGGTGTTTTTTGCCACGAAAAGCATTTGCAATGCAAGCGCCAGTTTCCCCATTGGTTACCGCAAGTACAGTCGCTTTTTTGTCTTCCATGTGTAAAATATGCTCAAGACAGCTTGCAAGGTATGAGACGCCAAAGTCCTTATGGCTTCCCGTTGGCCCGTGAAAGAGCTCGAGCACAAAGAGATTCTTGTCGAGTTGTTTGAGTTTGGGGCTAAATGGAAAAGCGGTTTGAGCGATGTTCTCGGAAATAAGAGGGCTGAATTCGTCTTTCAAAAGAGCTGATGTAAGAGAGCCTGCAATAGAAGAAAAGCTACTCGAAGCATCTAAGTGTAAAATCCAAGGACGTAAATTATCTTCACTCGCAGGTACATACATACCGCCATCTTTGGGAACAGGCTTTAATATTGCTTCTGCAAAGCTTACTTTTTGATTCGTATCGCGTGTACTTACAAACTGCACAAATACCTCCGTAAAGAATCATAGCATATTTTTTTTAAAATGGCGAGGTCTGTTTTTTAATCTTGTCGAATGATTTTGTACTTGTGTATAAATCCACTTGGCCGCCAGGTCATCTTTGCTTGTCGTAAGCCTTCGTCCCCTAAATCTTGCTCACGGTTCATGTGAGTAAGGCTTTTATCAAGGTGTCGTGCCATTGCTCGGGTAACATATTGGTAGGCGCCTTTGTACGCCGTAATGGCTTTTTCAAAATGTACGACAAAGCTTGTGTCTTGTGCTATTTTTTCGCCAAGTGTCCATGCCGCAGGTTTATCGTCAGCGTATACGATAATTCCCTCAAAGGCCATGCAAGATTTTATATTGTCGAGTTTTAAGCTATTGAGTGCTTCTACACATTGCTCATAGTCTGTAAATGTTTCGCTTGTATTGTTTTTCCATTCTTCTAAGATATGGAAGGCGTCCGCGAGATTGTCTTCGCTCAAAGGCTCAACTCGCGGGGTGTAGGATTGCTCGAAGGCGTTTATGAGATTGCGTTTTTTATGATAGGTTTTTCCCACGAGTTGTGCTAAATCTTCTCGAAGATATATATAGTCGGCATTGTCGCGATCGTCGATGAGGGTGTATTTTTCCTCGATACGTGATAAAAAATCTGCACTTAAGCTCGTTTTTTGGCTTTCGCTCATGTTTTTCCAATACAGCCCATTTTCAAGTAGTTTTATACACTCTGCTTCTATTTCTTTTTGATTTTTCTCTGTGAAGTTACCGAGGACAGAAAAAAAATCTTTTTTGTTTTGTTCTCCAAATAGGAGATAGAGTTCGTCCGAAACTTTGCTCAGTGAATAATTATATTTTTTTCTATGAAGGAAGAGGCTGGGAAAAGAAAACTCTGAGATTCCATCTGAAAGTGTTTTCATAAAGGGGTGCATTTCTTTTGCGAGAGTGCAAGAAAGGTCGATTTTTTCTGGATATTGAGGGACTTTGGCATTTTCTTTTGTGTTATGGATTGTATTTGTGTTCATCTATTCAATTTATTCATAAACAGGAAAAAAAGCAAGTAAAAAGCTAGGATATACGATTTTTTGGTAAAACTTGAGTATGTCGAATGATTTCGATATACTGATTCTGTAGTTTTTAGATGAGGAGTTTTTGATGATTAGCGCGGTAGCTTTTTTGGGAAATCATGGAAGAAAATATCAACAAAACAGACATAATATTGCCTGGTTATTTGCACGAAATCTTTCGTTTTTATCTGATATATATTTTCAAACAAAATTTAATGGGCAAATGGGCAGTATACAGCATTTTGCGGATCGAGAAGAGCCCTTGTATTTTCTTTTTCCAGAAACCTATATGAATCTTTCGGGGCAAAGTATAGGACCCCTGCTTAGTTTTTATAAGCTAAAACCAGAAAATCTCCTCGTAGTTCACGATGAGCTTGAGCTACCTTTGGGGACAGTGAGTCTTAAATGGGCAGGTGGTTTGGGTGGGCACAATGGTTTGCGTTCAACAAAGGAATGCTTGGGAACTGCAGATTTTTGGCGCCTTCGTTTGGGAATCGGTCGACCGGTTCACGGAGATGTATCAAACTGGGTTTTATCCGATTTTACTGACGATGAGAGCATTATTCTTGGCCAAGTGTTTGCGCAAATGGACGATTTTTTTCTGCAATTGCTTACAAAAAAGCCAGAAAATCTCGCAAAAAAATGGCAGAAACAAAACCTGCTAGTCTGAAGTTTTTAGGCTTGGAAAAACGAAATCGGTTTTAGGCTTGAAAAAAGCGAGGCAATTTTAGGCTGTGAGCTAGCTATATTTTTCTGCAACTTTAATCGCTTCTATCATACTTACGGGGCTTGCAATGCCCTTTCCGGCAATGTCAAAGGCGGTGCCATGGTCGACAGAGCTTCGTAGTATTGGCATGCCACAGGTTATTGAAATAGTGCGTTCAAAATCATAGGTTTTTGTTGCGATATGCCCTTGGTCGTGGTAGAGTGAAAGCACGCTATTGTATTTGCCTTCTAAGGCTTGATGAAAAACCGAGTCAGCACCAATGGGACCTGCGACTTTATAGCCCATTTCTTGGAGTGTTTTTATTGCTGGAATGATTTCGCTCACTTCTTCATCGCCAAAAAGTCCGTTTTCCCCAGAATGCGGGTTGAGCCCTGCAATAGCCATCGTTCCTTCTTCTATGCCAAGTTGTTTGAGCGCCTTTGTGCAACGCACTACATAATCGATTATACGCTCTTTTTTAACCAAGTCGCATGCCTTTCGTAAGGAAACATGACGTGATAAAAAAAAGACTCGAAGGTTTTTTACTTCAAATAAGGTTAAGGGATCATTTGTGTTTGTAAGTTCTGCGATAATTTCTGTATGCCCGATGAAGGGGACAGAGCCCGCACGGAGCGATTCCTTGTTAATCGGAGCAGTTACAAGGGCATGGGCTTTTCCTTCTATACAAAGACTTGTTGCTTTTTCTATATATTCATAGGCAGCTTTTCCACAAAGTGCGGAAACAGCTCCCTGTGTAAAACTTTTTGCAGCTGCATTGTTTAAGTCGATAATCTCGAGGTCGGGATCTGAGAGTATTTTTTTGGGAGTATCTGTTATTTCGCAAGCTTCTTCGAGTACAGAGCGGTCGCCGACGAGAAGAAATTTTGAAGAAGATGTTTTCATGTGGATAGCGCATTGGGCAAGGGTTTCTGACTTTGCCCTTCTTTCTTCGAGGAGGAGGAAGAGTGCTTTTACGATAATTTCGGGACCGATGCCAGCGGGGTCTCCCATACTGATTGCTATTGTTTTTCTTTGCTTTGTATTTGTATCCATAATCAATAGTATATCTATTCGAAAAATAAATGCTAGCAACTTGCTTGACAAAGAAGGAAAAAAAGCTTACCTTTATATCATACTGATTTAGTAGGAGTTAAAAGATGAGTGAACTAATAAAAACAAAAACCTTTGAAGTCGATCCTGTAAAAACAAAACGTTTAAAAGCGGTTATCGACGCCTTAACTGCAGGAGAAAATCCAGACGCAGTAAAAAAAGAATTTTACTGGCCCCTCACGCGTTATGTGGGGAAAACACGATGAGGTTCGCGAGCAATTTAAGCTTTTTGATAAGGCCTATGAAGAAAAGAATAGTGCTCAGGCAAAAAAAACAGCACGAGTTCTAGCCGGAAAAATAAAAGCCTTATTTTTTATGGAAGAAAAAATACTTTTTCCAAATGCAAAACGTTTATTGAGCGAAGCTGATTGGGCAGAAATTCGAAAAGGTGAAGATGCGATCGGTTTTGCTTGGATTCGCCCTGGAGCAGAGTACGACCCCATCTTGGTTAAGCCAGAAAAAACTTCGATGTATGCAAACTTTGACAAGGCTGTTTCGAGCTTAACGGAAAAAACTGAAGTACAAAATCCTCTGTCCCTTATAAATCTCGATGTGGGCAAACTTCCCCTCGAAGTGCTCAATCTGATTTTAATCTCATTGCCTGTAGATTTTTCCTTTGTAGATGCAGACGATAAGGTTTTATATTATTCTGACAATCCGCATCGTGTATTTCCACGAAGTCCGGGGGTTATAGGGCGCGATGTAAGAAATTGTCATCCGCATAAAAGTGTGGAAACCGTTGAAAAGATACTCGACTCTTTTAAGAAAAAAGAAAAAACCGATGCATCTTTTTGGCTTGAATTAAACGGAAAATTTATTTATATCACATATAAGCCCATTTATAACAAAGCCGGAGAATATCTCGGTACTCTTGAAATGAGTATGGATGCAACAGAAATACGTAGTCTTGAAGGAAGACGAACCCTCCTTGATTGGTAAAAATGGAGAACAGCTAGGCCCCTTTTTTATCGAAGGGGTTTTTTTTGTTAGTACTGAATTTATCTGATTTTTAGAGCTTTTATTTTGCATAGTCAAAAAAAATGTGTTATAATCGTATGCGAAGGAGATAGCATGGATAGAACTATTTTAATTGCAGATGACGATGAGATAAGTAGAAGCATTTTAGCAGAAATTTTTAAAAAAGACTATTCTCTTTTAATCGCATCCGATGGGCAGGAAGCTATAGAGCTTTTAGAAAAACATGCTAATTCTATTCATATAGTTCTGCTTGATATTATTATGCCACGAAAAACGGGTATTGATGTTGTAAAAGAAATGGCTCGTACCGGCGATTTGCATACTATTCCCGTTGTTTTGATAACAGGTTCTACGAGTAAAGAAAATGAAAAAATTTCTTATGACCTCGGCGTGTCGGACATTATAACAAAACCTTTTGACCCGTATATCGTTCGTCGACGTGTTGAAAACGTACTCAACCTCTATCTTCATAAAAATGAATTAGAGGCTATGATTGCTATACAAACCGATAAAATTCACGAGCAAAATGTGCATTTACGCAAAATAAATGAGTCCGTAATAGATGTTTTAAGTACGGTTGTAGAATTTCGTGATTTAGAGTCAGGCTATCACATTCAGAGGATACGGACCTTTGTGTCTTTGCTTTTGGACAAGGCTATAGAAAAAGGCTATATCGTCTTGGATGATATGCAAAGCAAGATAAAAATTGTAAATGCCTCGGCTATGCATGATATCGGTAAAATAGGCATTCCTGATACTATTTTACTCAAACCAGCAAAGCTAACATCCGAAGAATTTGACTTGATGAAAAATCATACACTTATCGGTTGTAGTATTTTGTCAAAACTAGCCTACGTGAATGACCCAGAGTTTTATCGCTATTGTTATGATATTTGTCGATCTCATCATGAGCGTTACGACGGAAATGGCTATCCTGACGGTCTAAAAGGTGAGGAAATACCCTTTGTTGCACAAATTGTTTCTTTAGCCGATGTTTACGATGCACTTGTGAGCGAGCGCGTGTATAAAAAAGCCTATAGTCATGAAAAATCGGTACAGATGATTTATGATGGCGAATGTGGCTCTTTTTCGGATAAAATCTTTGATTGTTTTAGGGAAGTTGAAGCAGATTTTAGAGAATGTGTTTTAAAAACAGTTGAAGAAGTTTAGCTTTTTTAAACAGGGCTTTTATCTTTGCGGAGAACAAATATATGAAAATAAAAAGACCTTTTGCTTTTGTAATTTTATTATTCTCTTTCAGTTTTGTTCTTTTTGCAAAACCAGTTCGAGTGGGTTTTTTTGAGTATAAACCTTTTTACATAATCGAAGATGAAAATCTCTCTGGTTTTGGCTATGAATATTTGCGTGAACTACAGAAATTTACAGACTGGAAGTTTGAGTATATTACGAGAGTTCCAGTTCTTGATACTCTGGGAAGGCCGACTTCGAGAACTGAAAAACTCTCTTATAGTCGAGCCTTAGAGATGCTTGCAAATGGAGAACTCGACATTGTAGGAAGTATTCGAAAAACAAAGGAACGAGAAGAGCTATATTTTTTCCCAAAGTTTAGCAGTGGTCATGGCTATGAAACTATTACTACGCTTGTCGATAACGACGAGTTTGAAAATAGAAAAACGATAAAACTAGGTTTGCGTTTAGGAGCTGTTCAAGAAAAAGATTTTTTGAATTTGTGGCGGTATTTATTTCCACAACCAATTGTTTTTATGTATTACGAACATTATAGCGATTTGATAAAAGCCTTACATGAGACAAAAGAAATAGATTATATACTGAGCACTTCTTTACGCGAATTTTCTGGCGAACAGGTGATTAGAAAATTTAATTCCTTTGAGCATTATTTTGCTATTTCAAAAATGCGTCCAGATATTTTAGATGAGTTTAATTATGCGCATGATCAACTGTTTCTTCAAAAACCCTCTTTTGAAGATAGGCTTTATGCAAGGTACTATCAAAACCAAATGGATGCAGTTTTATCATTAACAGAGGAAGAAAAAAAATATATAAAAGAAAATCCCGTTATACAAGTCGCCCATGAAACAAATTGGATGCCTATTGATTATGAAGATAAAGATGGAAGAGTAAAGGGGATTACTCCCTCCATCTTTGATTATATTGCAGCTAAAACAGGCATAGTTTTTTCGTATATTTCGTCAGACAAATACAAAAATTTTTTCCCTATCTTAACAGACAAAAAAAATATCATTTTAGCCAGTTTTGCACATGATTATGCATGGGCAGACAAACACAAAGCGATAATAACAAATCCTTATCTTAATCTGCCCGTTAGTGCGGTTGTTCGTGAACATCATGAAGATATACACAAGGACTCTTTAACCTTTGTCGGAATAGATGGGTATTATTTGACAGAAAAATATGTGCTTCCGCATAAGAATTATATCATTGTTGGCAGTGTAGAAGAATGTATCGATGCCGTTCGCGATAAGAAAGCAGACATTACTTTTGTTCCGACATATTCAGCTGAGCGATTTTTACAAAACCCTAAAAATGCAAGATTGCATTACCACTCCATTGCAGATATTCCTTATGAAATTTCTTTAGCCTTTGATGAGGATTGTGATGCGATGCTATTTTCTGTTATCAACAAAGCGGTGAATAGTCTTAGCTCTTATGAGGTTAATCAAAGTATTTTTGATAATACCTTGTATTTTAAAGAACCTGATACTTTTCAAACTTTTTTATATAAACATTTTTTTCTCATTACGATTTTATTTTTTACAGTGCTAATTTTTATTATTTTTCTTACTTTTTTAGCAAGCATAAATCTTAGACGAAGAAGGGCAAATGAAGCTCTTTCAAAGGCAAATCATGAATTGCAAAAAGCCTTTAGTTATGCGGAGCAAGCAAATAGGGCTAAAACAGATTTTCTATCTCGCATATCACATGAAATCCGTACTCCGATTCATATCATAACTGGTATGACCGACCTGTCTTTTGATAAAGTTTCTGACCAGGATTTTATTTTCGATGCGCTAAAAAAAATTTCTTCTGCTTCAGATTATTTACTTGCTTTGGTAAACGACGTTCTCGATATGTCGCGGATAGAGCGTGGAAAAACAGTAATCAATAACGATAGTTTTTTTATTAGCTCGGTTATGGATACTATTGCTTCATTATTTGAAGAAAAAGCCAAAGATAAGAGGATTCAACTTCTTATACGCACAAACAAAATAGAAAACGATTATGTCTATGGCGACAGAGAACATATTGAACAAGTACTTATAAATCTTTTAGATAATGCATTAAAGTATACGGAAAAAGGAAAAATCGAAGTGACTGTTTTTGAAGAAAAAAGAGCATCGGTTTTTTCCTTGTTTACCTTTGTGGTAAAAGATACAGGGCAGGGAATAGAGGCAGATCGTCTTCGCAGTATTTGGGAGCCATTTGAAAAAGCTAAGACAAAGATAAAAACAAAGGGAAGTTTTGGGCTTGGTTTATCCATAGTGAAAAGTCTTGTGCATTTGATGGGTGGGACTGTTCAGGTTGAATCAACCCCGAATGAAGGCAGTGCTTTTTTATTTTCTGTTCCGCTTAAGATTTTGCAAGCAACGAAGGAAAAACGTCGTAAAAGCGATTCTATCGGTGAGATAGAAGAGATGTACAATAAAGAAAAAATTCTCGTTGTTGAAGATAATGACTTGAATGCAGATATTGTGCGAATGATGCTTGAAAGAAAAAATTTGACGGTAGATATAGCGCGCGATGGTAAGGAAGCGGTTGACCGATTGCTTGAAACAGAGGCGGCTTACTATAATCTTGTTTTAATGGATATTCGCATGCCAGTTATGGATGGGCGCGAGGCAACAAAGTTGATAAGAAATTCTGATAGAGAGGACTTAAAAACAATCCCCATCGTGGCAATGTCTGCAGATGCCTTTGCAGAAGAGATAAAACTAGCACAGAGTGTTGGCATGAATGAATATTTAACAAAGCCCGTTCGAAGTGAAAGTTTATATGCAATGGTCTATCTTTTTTTGCGCGGAGATAAAAAAGCTAGTCTATAGTTACAGTACAGAAAGGTTTGCGTTTATTTGATCGAGACGATTTGATAATTGGTCTATTGTTTTTTCAATGCGTCCTCTTTCTTTTATAAGTTCTTCTTTTATGTCGAGGGCTTCTGGTTTCGCTCTAACAAAGGATTTTACAGAATCGGGACTTTTTCCTTGAAGCAATTGCGATTCCGCAGCCTCTCGTTTCTCACTGTTTCCAATTTTGGCAAGCATTTTCATGTTTTCAAAACCGATTTCGGGTTTAAAACTTGCAGAGCTTATTTTTACAATGTTTTTTGCCTCAGTTCGGGGTATTTGTAATACACGATCGATATAATCTTCATAGCGAATGTTTTCCTTGAGACAAAGCGCATGTGCTTCTAAAAGGAGTTTTCCAAACTCGCTCATAAGGAGCGCATTTTTTTCTAAATAATCTTTTTTTATGGTTTCTGTTAAGGCTTGGAGTTCTGGAGAAGTTTCGATAGCAATCGTATAAAAACCTTTTTTTTCTGCAACTTCAAGAAGGCTATGAAAACGTGCCCAAAATTCGTTAGTATGACTTCGTGCGCTTTTCATTTTTCCCAAACCCTGCGTCCGTTCAAGTAATTCTTCGTTTAAAATATGGTGGGTGTATTCGTGAATTGCGGTATATATCAGTTGATTATCGTTTTGAAAGTTTTTATTGTGGAGAATTATTTCCTTTGTTTCAGGATTATATAAGCCATTTACTTTTTTGCTTGCCTTTCCACTCATTGTAACGGCAAATTCTATGGAAGATTCTTGTATAGAAAGCAAGATTTGTTTTATTTTTTCGTTGTTCATAGCATCGCCAGTTGAGAAAGAATAATACTCACTGCGGTTGTTGCAGCCGTTTCTGTTCGTAAAATCCTCTCGCCTAAAAGACAGGGTGCAAAAGAATGTTGCATGAACATATCCAATTCGTTTTCAGTCCATCCTCGTTCACTTCCAATCGAAAGAAAAATATGAGGTGCTGTATCTGTTTGTCCCATATAGTAATAATCTAAAACAGCATCGACTGCGCCATAGTTTTGGGCAAAAAGCGATTGTAAGGAGCCCTTCCCCTTATTTGGATCGAGAATTATTTTTATAGAGGAAGGATTTTTATAGTGTTTGTTTTGATTTGCTAAATAATCTAAACAGCTTTTTGAATCATCATGGACAGAGAGGTTCGGAATATGAGTACTTTTTGCTTGTGCGCAACCGTCTTTGAGAGCCTCATATGCAGCGCCCTCTTTTACAATGCGTGAGCTAAGGTAGGATTTTTCTCCTAGCTCTGTCCCCACGAGAAAAATATCGCTGACGCCGAGACCAGCCATGTCGCGGAAAGCACGTTTTAACTGAATTGGTCGAGGAAAGCCAATGATAACAGAAACGGGATAGAGTGGCTTGCCATTACTGCTCGGGGTAAAATGGAAGTGAATGCCGCGCTCATCAATGCATTGAATATGAGCCTTGCCAGCCATTCCGTGTATAATGCCTGCTTCGAAATAATCACCCTCTTGTTTTTTTAGCACCTTTAAAATATGTTGGGCGCGTTCATCAAAAAGAGAAAGTGGTTCAAATATTTCCTCGTCGCTAAATAAAACAATATTCATGTTTTCTTCCTACGTCTTATGTCTTTGTTTTTTCAATTTCGCTTTGTAATTCTAAAAGCGTTCTTTGTGTTAAACGCTCACTTTCCTTGAGCATTGCCGCAGGTATACCATAGGCTCTTTCTAAGTCTTCTGCACTCAGTACTTCTTCAGGACTACCGAAGCTCATATCACGATTGGGAAAAATCAATAAGACATTGTCTGCCCATTTTCGACTCAATTCGAGCTCATGCATCGCAATATAAACGGGTATCTGAAACCGTCTTGAGTAGGATTGTATGTATGAAAGTGCCTCTTCTTTTTGTGTATATTCGAGGGCAAATAGAGGTTCATCCATAAAAATAGATCGCGAGCCATAAAGGATTGAAAAGGCAATAAGGCTTCGTTGCATTTCACCCTTAGAAAGAGTGGTGAGTTTTTTTTCTAAACTCGCTTCTAGAGAAAGCGCATCGATTGCTTCCTGAACAAGAAAGAGATTCTCTTTTGGATGTTGTCCATTTTCAAAAATAGACTGAAGCAAGGCGCCTACAGTTTCATCCGTTTCAAGTTCCATGTTTTGATAGATAAAGCTTGCGAGAAGATTTCGTTCTTCTTCATTTGTCAGTGTTTTTGTATCTATGCCAAAAAGGCGGGCTGTACCACTCGTTGGAAGGAGTCTACCGCTTGCAAGAAGCATGAGCGTTGTTTTTCCCGAACCATTTGGACCGATAAGGCTTACAAAAGAGGGAGGTAGTTCAGCAGTAAAGTGTTCAAAGATATTTTTTATATCTTCTTTTTCATTTAGACTGGCATCGAGATTTTGGTCTTCGTTTTTTGCTTCTCCTTCAAGGGGGTAAGAAAAGCTTAGATCTAAAAATTCAATATACTTCATATCTTTCAATAATACACAATTTTGAAGTAAGAATCAAACACAAAGCCGAGGTTATAATATGCTTTTTTTGCACTTTCATTATTTTCTTTTACAAAGAGGGCAACTTGTTTTTTCTCTTTTTTTTGAAAATAATTAACAAGACTTTGCACTAAAAACTGTGCATAACCGCGATTTCGCTCATCGGTTTTTGTACAAACGCCTCCTATTTGCACCCAATTATAGCCAATTGCATTTGTTCCAGCCTTTGCGACATAGTGCCCATCTTTTTGGAGACTAAGTATTTTTTGTGTAAGTAAAAGCCGTTTTAAGTTTGCCTTGCTCAGTTCTGGGTCAAAATCTTTGAATGGCGGTATAACTTCTTGTTGGTCATACAGCGCTTGCAGTGGAGAAAGTGCATCTAAGTCATCGATGGTGTTCCACTTGAGAAGTTTTGCATATTCTAAAGGAAAAGTTCGTTCCTCTGTTTTTTTTTCGTTTTTATTATATCGCAAATAATGATAAAGATACTCTGTGCGCGGAGCTATCGCCTGGGTTTTCAAGATGAGGTTTTGAAAAAACTCTGTTCCTTCTTTTTTCCCGATTACTGAATAGATGTTTTTGTTTTTGAGTATATCTTCAAACGGAGCGATATCAGCATCTTCTAAGATTTTTAGATTATCAGCAAATTGATGAAAGATAAGTCCTGATTTTGAAATCATAAAAACAGCAAGTAATTTTTTTGTTTTTTCATTATTTTGATAAACTAAAAAATAGCGAAATTGCTCTTTTGGTAAACATGCTTTATTGTTTTCAATGAGATGTGAAAAAAGTGCGATGGAGGTTTTTTCATGTTTTTTTAGAAAGTTCCATACTTCTCCTAGATTTTGTTTAGAAAGAGCGCTCAATTCTATTTTTAGTTTTGGCTCGATGTTTTTTTTCATGGCTGCATATAATCGTTAAAAGGGAGTATGCCCTTTGGGCTAAACTGCCCCTCGAGTGTGGAAAAAACAGCTTCGAAAGAATAAGGGGAGTAGCTGTAGGCAAAGATAACGTTTGCATTTTCCAAGTATAGGGCTGGTGTTGGTGATAAAAGTGAAATAACGATGAGTTTTTTTTGCGCTTCGACGCTGGCTTTGTTCTTCTCAGAAAAAAGCTTTGCAAGAGCCCTTGCTACTTCAGCATCTCGTTCGTTTGCTACGGTTAAAAGAATGGCGTCAGCGTCTTTTGCCAGAACGCTGAGTTTTTCAATTGTATAGGCAGTTTCATTTGGCCCCATGTTTTGAGAAAATTGGTAGCGTTTTGCCTGTGGATAGCGCTTGAGACCAAGATTAAAAAAAGACGCATAGGAGCTTGCAAGGACAATTTTATCTTGAGAGCTATTTATATGCGGAATACTATCGCCTTTTCTAAGGGTAATACTTCGACAAGCTTGGTCTAGAAAAAAAGCTTGTCCATCAGGGTCGGGGATATTCTGCTTTATTTTTTCGATATCGGGATAAAGGGGAACAGCATTATCGCTTTTAAAATACACTAATTTTTCATACACTACTTTTTTTGCTGCTTTTTTTACGATCGCATTAAAAGTTGCATTTTCCTTCATGCGTTTAAGGTTATGAGTCCATAGCGCTTCGTTCAATTGCGGGCAGCTCGACGAGATAATAATATCGTTTCCTGCTTCTATAGCAAGTTGAAAGGCACGCGATAGACTTCCCGCATAGCTCGTCGCACCGTTCATCATCATATCATCGGTGATAATTAAACCTGTATAACCGAGTTCCTCTCGCAAGAGGCTGTTCAAAAAATACGGCGACAATGACGCAGGCTCATTTGACTTGGTTATTTCAGGAAAGCTCAAGTGTCCAGACATAATAGCCGGTACTTTGTTTGATATGAGAAGTTTGAAGGGCACAAGTTCTCTTTCGAGAAGGGTTTCTTTTGAAATATTAATTTTGGGAAGATAGCCGTGGGAGTCGTCGCTTGTATCGCCATGCCCGGGATAATGTTTTGCGGTGGGGATAATTCCTGCGTCGATGCTTCCTTGGCAAAAGGCTTGTCCCAAAATAGCTGAATGCTGGGCATCTTCTCCAAAGGAGCGCGGCCCAATCACCGAAGAGTCTTTATTTGTGTATAAGTCAATTGTTGGCGCAAAATTCATATTTATGCCAAGGGCGCGCAATTCTCTCGAAATATAGTAGCCCGAAAGATAAGCGTCGATGGGCAAGCCTCCCGCACCAATGGCTAGATTTCCAGGCGTGTCGCTTGTGTCACCTTTTATATGACGAATCCAACCACCCTCTTGATCTGTTGCAACAAAGAGGGGGATTTTAAGGCGGTTTTTTTGGGAAAGTTCTTGTGTTTGTGTTACGGCACGCGCAACAGATTCAATATTGTCTGTGTTCCAACCAAAAACTTTTACGCTACCAAGAGCACGTTCTCGTATCCAACTTAAAAGCAGGGGAGAGGGCTCGCTTCCTGCCCAGCCAAACATAAAAATCTGCGCCAAAAGTTCTTCGTCTGTCATGCGTATGACGAGGAGTTCGGCAAGTTTTTCGTGTTCTATCTCGGACCAAAAGGTAATTTCTTCTGTTATGAGCTGTGTTTCTTGCTTGATAGAAAAGGTGCTTGCAATGATGAAAAAAGAGCTGAGTAAAAGAAGGCTTAAAAGGCTTTTTTTAAGCAAGGACATTTAACAGCACATCTCCCCGAGTTCATCTCGAATGTATTTTCCTGCACAATGCGCTGCGATAGCACCATCGGACGCTGCGGTGATGAGCTGTCGAAATGGTTTTGAGCGAATATCACCTGCGCAGTACATACCTTTTATAGCTGTTTGCATATATTCATCAGTGATAATATGCCCGCCCTCATCTTTAGGGAGGCTATTTATCAGTTGTGTTTGAGGATCCATGCCTACAAAAATAAATACACCATCGGCGGCAAGGCTCGATTTTTCTTTTGTAAGGACATCTTGGATGATAATTTCTTGTACTACTTGCTCCCCTTTTATTTCTGTAACAATGGTATTGAACAGTACTTTTATATTTGGATTTTGCAGAACTCTATCTGCAACAGCTTTTTGTGCGCGCAACTCATCGCGCCGATGGATGAGTGTGACATCTTTCGAAAGGTTCGATAAAAAATTTGCTTCATCGCAGGCGGAATCGCCTCCTCCTATTACGATAATTTTTTTATTTCTAAAAAAAGGTCCGTCGCAGGTTGCACAGTAGGAAACGCCCTTTGAATAAAACTCTTCTTCTCCCGGAATTTCAAGTTTACGATGTGTGGCGCCCGTTGTTATGAGGAGGGCGTGACTTGTTATTGTTTTATCTTTTGATTTTACATAAAAGATATCTTCTTTTTTATCTATAGAGCTTATTTCCATCTTTTCTATTGTGGCACCAAAGCTTATTGCTTGGTCTTTCATGTTTTCTATAAAGGTGCTACCAGAAACAGCAGGCCAGAGTCCAGGGTAGTTTTCTAACTGATAAATAAAAAGAGCTTGTCCACCGCAGAGGTCAGATTCGATGACAAGGGTTCGCATAAAAGAACGAGCTGCATATTGTGCTGCAGCGAGACCTGCGGTTCCAGCGCCTATAATTATAAAATCCCAATCAACTTTTTTCATATCTAGCCTCCTTGTTTTTGTACGAGTATGATTCGTCACGGCATGACATAGCGGTATCTAAACCCAGCGTATTTTATCTGGTGCAAATTCTTTCACATAAATTGTTTCAAAGCGCCCAGAATGTTGACTCGTCGATGCATCTTTAAAATACGTTTTATTTAGAAACCAGGCAACATCTTTAATGTAGTCGAAAGAAGGAGAAATAGTATAGCGATAATACAGGCTATATGTTTCTAAAATTTCTTTTACTTCATCAGATTTTCCGTCACTGTCTATATCTGAGCGGATTTGTGAACGTAAGCCTCCAAGCCAGGCAGCGGCGACATTGAGAAGATTTAGCCTTTTTTCTGCGTCTTCATAGTATATTTCGTAAAGCCCAGAGACAGAGGGTACAGAAGTAGTTATTTTGTATTTATCTGCCTTTTCAAGTTGCGACCAAAAAAGACTGTAATACGCGGTGTTTTTATCTGACTCGAACTCTATATGTGGCTCAATCTTAAACATTTGTTAATTATATACTGTTTTATCTCAATAGGCTAGACAAAAAAAAGGGTATTTGGTATATTTATAGGAGATTGGCGCCGTACCCAAGCGGTAAGGGAGAGGTCTGCAAAACCTTTATGCATCAGTTCGATTCTGATCGGCGCCTGTTAAGCGTTTTTTGTAGCTTGGTTCACTTGTTTACAAAAGACGCTTTTTTTTTCGAGCACTCTACGCAAAGCGAGGGGCTCTTTTTATATAGGAGGAACTGCCTGAGGCGGTTCCTTTTTTTATGTCGATGAAAAGTGACTATTGTAAAAATCGAGAAATTGGTCTTTTTCGTCAGTTGAGCTAAAATCGACAAAGATAAGTCCCTTTGATTCTGTTGCAATGTCGAGGCGACTTGTTCCAATATACTGCTCATCTTCAGCTATGTCTGAATCGTCGTTATTTTTCGGTGCAAAAGGATTAAAATCGATAATATCTGCATAAAGGATAATTTTATTGTTAATCACAAAACCTTTTTCATAGATTCCTTGCAGTTTTTTTGTTGTAAAATCACGCATCGCTATCTCAAGTGCAAGAATCGCACAGGCGTAGAGGATGATGCTTGGAAAAAAGTCTATTTTTTTTACATAGACTAAACCGATGAGCATAGGAGAGAGAACAAAGAGGGTGAGAAAAGAGAAAGAATGTTTTGCGAGTAAGTTTTTTTTCTTTTCTCCGAGTTTTTTGAGCGCTTTTTTCTTTCGAAAGAAAAAAGAGACAAATTCAAGGAAGACAAGTACGAAAGCAAAAATAGTTACAATGTGTAAGATAATATTCATAATCGTATAATAATCAAAAAGAGTGATAAAGGCAAGAATTTTTTCTTAATAATGGTATAATTAAAATAGTGCATATTTTTACCGAGAAGGTGTTATATAGTATGACTGAAGGATGAATACGGGTGAATAAAGAAGAAGAGTACTTGAATATTGAACATTTTACAGATCTCTACGAACGATTTGGCCCTATGGTGCTAAGACGTTGTCGTTTTTTACTCAAAGATGAAGAAAAAGCACTTGATTGTATGCAAGATGTCTTTGTTCGTATTTTAGAGCGAAAAGAGCGAATCACAAGTGTGTGTTCGAGTCTTTTTTACACAGTGGCAACACGTGTCTGCTTAAATAAAATTCGCTATGATTCAGTCCGTTGGGCTCCTGATATCGAAAGTTTTATTACTGAGATTGAAGACAATTATCGAGCGAACCACGAGGATATAATCGATGCGAGTTTAGTTTTGGATGCGATTTTTGATGAGACAAAAAAAAGCACACAGGACATGGCGCTCATGCATTATGTTGACGGCTTTACCCTCGAAGAAACAGCGAAAGAAGTGGGGCTCTCTGTTTCTGGAGTACGAAAACGACTTTTGATTTTACGGAAAAAAGCTTTAGCAAAGCATCAAGAAGAATAAAGAAGGTTTGTAAAACGTTGGAGGAAAAAAATGAGGAAAAAAGACTTATATCTTGAACAAATTATACTCGGTGAAATTTCACATGCAAACAACGAATTTGAAATAAAAGAGAAAGAAGAAATAAATGCTATAAAAAAAGAGAATAAGGTTATCCTAGAAAAATATCCAGCCTATGACATGGAGTTTGCTGTTCGTTCAAAGATGCTGTCTTCAAATGAAGAAAAACTTCATGGTCGTGAGAAAAAGTTTCGACCTAATGAGACAAAGGCTTTTTTTACATCGCAAAGAATTATGGCCATTGCTGCAATGCTTTGCCTTGCATTTTTACTTCCGATTGGGATTCGGATTAAAAACCTAACAGAAAGTCAGGGTCAAAATAGAGTTTTTATCGAGTCAGAAGGCTCAGAGCGAGCAAAAGGATTTGGTGGAAAAATATTTGTTTATAAAAAAGAAGGTTCTTCAGCGGTACGTCTTGCAAATCTTTCAAAGGTTAGCGAAGGTGATGTTTTGCAAGTAAGCTATGTTTCTAGCGGTTTTTCGTATGGCTATATTTTTTCTGTAGATGGTAATGGCCATTGTACTCAGCATTTTCCCGAAAAAGGGAAAGAACCAGGTCTACTTACAGGTAAAGGAGAGATAGCGCTTGATTATGCCTATAAACTTGACAATGCGCCGTCTTTTGAGCGATTTTTCTTTATTTCCTCAAAGGATTCTTTTTCGAGAAAAAATTTGGATGCTTTCTTCGATCAAATAGACCTCAATGCAAGGGACTCAATCGACAGCCTTGCCTCGTATTTACCGAGTGCCTTAGAAGTGCATGATGTGTTTTTAGTAAAGTGAGGAAAATAATATGAAATTGTTTTTGAAATACAGAAAAAAAGCAAAACCTGCCCTCTTTATTTGTGTGTTTTTATTGTCTTTCCTTCCAGCTGTTTTTTTTGCGCAGGAGAATTTACCCATAGAGCGCTACGCGATTTATGTTGCATCAAATGATGGGGGAACAGGTCGTGAAATACTCCGTTATGCAGGAACAGATGCAAATCGTCTTGCACAAACGATGATAGATGTGGGTGGTGTGAAAGTAGAAAACTCAAATATTTTACTTGATCCAAGTAAAAAAGAGCTTGATAGATATTTACGTGTTTTATCTGAAAAAGTTGTAAAAAATAAAAGTCATACAAAACGCACGGAGTTTGTCTTCTATTATTCTGGGCATTCTGATGAAAACGCCTTGCTTTTGGGAAACGAGCGCTACGATTATGTTGACCTAAAAGCAAGTATTTCTGCTGTTCCAAGCGATGTGCATGTTGTTATGCTTGATTCCTGTTATTCGGGAAATTTTATTCGCGCAAAGGGTGGAGAAAAGCAAAAATCTTTTTTAGTTGATGATTCAACGGTGGTTCAAGGCCATGCCTATCTTTCCTCAAGCTCTGAAAGTGAGTCTTCGCAAGAATCTGATCTTATACAAGCTTCTTTTTTTACACATGCTTTGATAACAGGTTTACGAGGTGCGGCTGATAGCTCCGGAGATAGCAAGGTGTCGCTCAACGAGCTGTATCATTATGCTTTTAATGAAACACTTTTGCAAACAGAACGAAGCACAATTGGGCCGCAACATCCGTCATATAATATTACCCTTGTTGGCTCAGGGGATCTCATTCTTACTGATATCACCGACTCTGAATCAATTATTGTTTTTCCTGCTGAAATAGAAGGGCGATTTTTTGTGCGAACCTCCGATGGCGTACTTGTATCTGAGGTGAATAAGCAAAGAGGTAGTAAAATGAGTCTTGCTTTAAATCAAGGCTATTATACGATTATTTCTATAATTGGCGGTTTAACGCAGCAAACAAGTGTGAGCTTACGTTCAGGCGCAACGTATTTACTTTCAAGTCGTGATTTTGTTCCAGTGCAAACATTTTCTGGTCGCCCTCGTGGAGGGACAGAGGAAAAACCGGATATCTATACCGATAGATACCCGGATATAAAAACAAACCGCAATGAAATAATGCTTATAATTACAAATGCAGCCGGTATTTCCTATAATGTTGACGAAGATAAAACCTTTGTACAAGAATCAGATGCTTGGAATTTTCGCTAAACGCTTCCACAAGTAGACTATTCTTCAGATGATTTTTTTTGAAGATAAGAATGGAAATTCTGAAACGCTTGAGTTTTATACGGATAATGTGTTATTCTTATCGATATGAAAGCAAAATATACTTGTTTTTTTGGCTTTATTTTGGCCCTTAGTTTCACTCTTTTTTCTTGTTCGCATAGTTTAGGCTTTGGCGTTGTGCTTTGGTCACTACCAGAAGAAGGGCTTTCGGACGGCGATATTGTACCTGTGTTTATTCAATCAAATATCAATCAAGTCTTTGTTATCGGAATACCGAATTCTGATAAAAAAATAGAGGTACCGCTTTGGCAAATAAGTACTCCTGAAAAAAAAGCGCAGGCAATAGAGACTGCGAAAAAATATAAGGCCTACAAAAACATCTACGCAAGAGTCAAACTCGACGGTCTCCCCGTGCGTTATGAGGCAACAAATCTTGGGAGACAGGTATATCGATTAAAAGAAGGCGAGATAGTAAAAGTGTTGTTTGCGGGAGAGGGTGCTCCGGTGAATGGTCTTGAAGGAGACTGGCTTCGTGTGCTCATGCAAGATGGAAGCGTGGGCTGGTGTTTTTCATATAATTTAAGTCTTTTTGATGAAACGGATGATAACTATGTCGAAGAAGAAAAAAAAGACGATCGCTTTGAGACTTTTGCAAAAAAAACCTGGTATCCACAGTCTTATCAAACGATGATTCAAAACGGGCGCATCGACCTTGACGAAATGAAGGTGGACTACGGTTTTAGTATCAATACTGAAACAAAGATTGCAAGTCTTCGCCTAAAAAATATAACAAAGTCTTTTCCCTTTGAAGATGTGGAGAAAAAAGAAGATGATTTATATCAATTAACTGCGAGTCCCTTGCTTCTACGAATTGTCTCTGAAAACCAAATACAAGTTACACTTGTTGGAGATTTTGGGAAGCAGGAAATTCATGCCTTTTCAACCGTTTCGAGTCCTATTCGGGATATAATCGATGCGGAGAAAAAGCGTCGTTCTTTTTTACTGCAAACAATTATAAATCAAGGTCCGAGTTTTTCAAGTTCCAATTATGGCTTGCTACAATTTTTAGATGAGGGAAGCTTTGTGTGGACGGGCTATAGTCTTCTTAGTCCAAGCCTTATTCCCTCTGGTGTGGGAAGTCGTGGAAAAGTTTCCATGGATTATTTTATTTCAAATGATTTGAGTTTTTACTATGATGGTGTGCTCAGTTTCCGTTTTGATAGCGATCAAAAAGAAATTGTTTTTTTATACAAGCTCGAAGAAACAGGCTTGCGGATGGAATTTGTGCCAGAAAATCTTATTAGGAATGCTCTGATTTCTAGTCAAAGTCAAAACCCTATAATCCTCTTTTTCTTAAAGTAGGTTGCGATGTCCTTTGTTCAGTTTTCTAAGGTTTCTTTGGCTTTTGGCGACAGAGATATATTGAAAGATGTTTCGATAAACCTCTCTCGCGGTACAAAGGCGGCGCTTGCTGGTGCAAATGGTTCTGGAAAAACAACGCTCATGAAGGTGCTTGCAGGCATTATACATCCTGATTCAGGTGAAAGAGCGGTACAAAAAGAAACACGGATATCGTATTTGCCGCAGTCTGGTATCGTACACAAGGGAAGAAGTCTTGCTGCCGAAGCTGATTCTGCTTTTCAGCGGGGCTATGAACTGGAGGCGGAACTAGAGGCAATCGGAGATGCCCTTGTAAAAAAACCGACAAATACAAAGGTGCTTTTACATCGTCATCAAGAAATTCATGAGGAACTTGAGCAAATGCTTTGGTATAGACGAGATGCACTTGTCGAACAAATTCTTTTGGGTCTTGGTTTTGAGCGAAGTGATTTTTCACGAAGAGTTGAAGAGTTTTCTGGCGGTTGGCAAATGAGAATTGCCCTCGCAAAGGTTTTGCTAGAAGATCCAGATATCCTTCTTCTCGATGAGCCGACGAATTATTTGGATTTGGAAGCACGAAATTGGCTCGAGCAATTTTTACAAAATTTTCCTGGTGGTTTTTTACTCGTTAGCCATGACCGCTATTTTTTAGATACAACGGTAAACGAAGTGTATGAGATTTTTTCAGGAAGCTTAAAGCCCTATGCCGGAAATTATTCAAAATATGAAAAACAGCGTGAAGTAGAAATAGAAGGACTTTTGGCGCGCTATGCACAACAACAAGAAGAAATAAAAAAACTCGAAGATTTTATTCGCCGTTTTGGAGCAAAGGCAACGAAGGCTGCGCAGGCACAAGAGCGTCAAAAAATGCTCGACAAAATGGAACGCATAGAGATACCTGAAAATCTAAAGCAGATACGATTCCGCTTTCCTCCTGCCCCGCATTCTGGACAGATTGTTCTTGATTTAGAAGGCATTGGAAAAACCTATGATGGAGAAAAATGGATTCTAAAAGAGCTTTCTCTTGTCATTGAAAAAGGTGAGCGCTTCGTTATTGCAGGAAGAAACGGTGCCGGAAAAACCACGCTATTGCGTATTTTAAGTGGGGAAGATACAAACTTCGAGGGAAGCTTTCGATTGGGTTCGGGTGTAAACATCGGGTATTTTTCACAGGATAATGCAGAAAAAATATGCGGTGAAAAAAGTATTTTGGAAAGCCTTGAAGAAGAATGCCCTCTCGACCTTGTTCCAAAGGCAAGGGATTTACTCGCATCCTTTTTATTTCGGGGAGATGACGTATACAAAAGTCTCGATGTGCTTTCCGGCGGCGAGAAAAGTCGACTTGCACTTTTGCGATTATTGCTCAAGCCTGTAAACCTGCTGATTTTGGATGAGCCAACAAACCACCTTGATTTGCATTCGAAGGATGTGCTTTTAAATGCCTTGAGCGATTTTGGTGGAACAATTCTTTTTGTTTCGCACGATAGAGGCTTTATAGAAAGCCTTGCTACAAAGGTGCTGGAATTAAAAGAAGGAAAACAACGGGTCTTTCCTGGAGATTATCGCTACTATCTAGAAAAAATAGAAGCAGAAAATACCTTGTCTGAAAACTATGTGCAGCAAAAAAAAGGCGAAGATAAAGCGCAGGGAAAGATAGAAAGCAAAGAAGAAAAAAATCCAGGGCAACTATCTTGGGAAGAATCCAAAAGACGCCGCTCCGAAATGCGGAAACTAGAAAAAGACTTAGAAATACTTTTAGAAAAAATAGCTTCGTTTGAAGAGCAACTTGCTGTCCTACACGAAAATCTTTCAAAACCAGAAGTATATATGGATGGAGATAAAAGTAAAAAAATACAAGAAGAAATAACTACTATTGAAAAAAAACTGGAAGATGCGCATCTTGTCTGGGAAGACCTTGAGATAAAACGAGAGAGCCTGTTATAGAAAATTTGCATTAAAAAAAATAGAGATAGATAAGGCGGGCAAAATTCTCTCTGTCTTTTGATACGCAAGATTTGTATGTACTTTAAAACAATTAGTTTGTAAAATATACTCATTTAGGGGGTCCTTCATTTTGTGGATTGAGCAACTTTCAAGTGTAAGTCTTATATTGCTAACGCTTTGCATTATGCTTTTTTCTGGTTTTTTGTTAACACGTGTTACTAAAAAATTGCGCTTACCAAATGTAACAGGTTATATTTTAGCAGGGGTTTTAATTGGACCGAGTGTCTTCAATATAATTCCAAAGCAAATGATTTCAAACATGGGTTTTATAAGCGATATTGCACTTACCTTTATCGCCTTTAGTGTGGGGCGTTTTTTTAAGAAAGAAAAACTTAAAAAGACGGGACCAGAAGTATTAGTTATTACTCTTTTTGAATCTCTTTTTGCTGGCATTGTTGTAACCATTGTTATGTTTTTTGTTTTTCGGCTTAGTTTTGCCTTTTCTCTTTTGCTTGGAGCTATCGCCACCGCGACTGCTCCAGCGAGTACTATCGTAACAATTCGGCAATATGGGGCACGAGGTAAGTTTGTAAATACACTTTTACAAGTTGTGGCGCTCGATGATGCAGTCTGTCTCATTGTATTTAGCATTGCAACAGCACTTGTAGGGCATGAGGGCGGGCAAGTTGCATCGATACAATCCATCTTGTTAACGGTTTTGTATAATGTCTTATCAGTTGGCTTGGGGTTTCTATGCGGATTTATTTTAAGCCGTCTTATGACACCTGATCGAAGTGAAGATAACCGACTTATTTTAACGCTTGCTTTATTATTAGGCATCGCAGGTCTTTGTGCTATTGTGCACGTTTCTCCCTTACTTGCATGTATGGCTTTTGGAATGGGCTATATTAATCTTACAAAAGATAAGGTTTTGTATGAACAAGTTGAAAAGTTTTCACCACCTATTTTATCGCTTTTTTTTATCGTCTCTGGAATGAACTTAGATTTAACATCTTTTACTACCTATGGCTTGATAGGGGTTGCTTATTTTTTTGTAAGGATTTTAGGTAAATACTTCGGAGCTTTTTTAGGTTGTGCGGTAACAGGTACTTCGCATAAAATTAGAAATTATCTTGGCTTTGCACTTGTTCCACAAGCAGGTGTAGCGATAGGGCTTGCTTTTTTGGGTCAAAGATTGTTACCCGAAGATTCGGGTATGATACTTTTATCGATTATTTTATCTTCTTCAGTGCTCTATGAACTGGTAGGGCCTGCGAGTGCAAAATTTGCCTTACATCGATCTGGCGCAATAGCGAAGGGACAAAAAAAGAAACGAAAAAAAGAAAATACTTAAAATCTGTTCTTATTCAGATAGTATTTACCCTGGACCTAAAAAGAGAGCCTACTAAGGTCTTGTATGAAACTTATTGCAGTCTTTAAGATTTGAGCTTAGAATGACAAAATTTTTTTCTTATGATATACTGATCTTACTTAAAGGATAAGGAGAAAATTGATGAAGGTGCTTGTTATTGGTGGAGCTGGATATATAGGAAGTCATGTAGTAAAAGCGCTTATGAAAGAAAAACACGAGGTTGTGGTTTTTGATAATCTTTCTTCTGGAATGAGAGAAAATCTTTTTACGCAAAATGCTTTTATACACGGTGATATTTTGATACAGGCAGACTTAGATGCTGCTTTTTCTCAGGGTTTTGACGCCTTTATTCACCTTGCAGCTTTTAAAGCAGCGGGCGAGTCCATGCTTATGCCAGAAAAATATTCTATAAATAATATTACGGGTACGCTCAATATTTTACATGCTGCACTTGCACATAATTGCAAAAGAATGGTTTTTTCTTCATCTGCTGCTATTTTTGGAGAGCCAGAATACCTTCCTATCGATGAAAATCATCCAAAAAATCCTGAAAATTATTATGGTTTTACAAAGCTTGAAATTGAGCGAATTATGGAATGGTACGATAGGCTAAAAGGCTTGCGTTATGCGTCATTGCGTTATTTTAATGCGGCAGGTTATGATATTGAAGGTGAAATTACCGCAAAAGAGCAAAATCCTGCAAACTTACTTCCCGTGATTATGGAAGTTGCCTCTGGTATGCGTGAAAAACTACAGGTTTTTGGAACAGATTATGAAACAAGAGATGGGACTTGCATACGTGATTATGTACATGTTTGGGATTTAGCGATAGCACATGTAAAAGCACTTGACTACATTACAAAAGAAGATAAAAGCCTTTTCGTTAATCTCGGAAGCGAGGTAGGGTTGAGCGTTTTGGAAATTTTAGATGCAGCGAAAAAGGCGACAGCTAAGGAAATTCCAACGGATTTTGTTGCAAGAAGGGCAGGCGACCCTGAATGTTTATATGCTGTCTCCAAAAAAGCAAAAGACTTGCTTGGTTGGAAAGCTCAGTATTCGGATGCTAAAACCTTGGTTGAAACAACGTGGAAGGTATATAAAAAATAGGATAAAAAGTGTTTTTTTTGCACTTTAAAGTGTTATAGTTATAGTAGGGAAAAAAAATATGAATACAAGTGAATCAATATATGAAACAATAGATAAAAGCAAGGATGAAATGATAGCCTTGCAGAGAATTTTAACTGCAATTCCTGCCCTCGATCCCAGTAGCGGTGGTAAGGGTGAATTACAAAAATGCCTTGCTTTAGAAAAATGGCTGAGAGAAAACGGCATAGAAAACCTTGAACGCTTTGATGCGCCAGATGCACGGGCTGACTCTGGCATTCGACCAAATCTTATTGCGACTCTTCCTGGTAAAAAAAGCCAAAACCTATGGATAATGACACATCTCGATGTTGTTCCCACGGGAGATTTATCGCTTTGGAACAGCGATCCTTGGGAAATGCTCGAAAAAGAGGGGAAACTCTACGGTCGCGGCACTGAAGATAATCAACAAGGATTGGTTTCGTCTATTTTTGCCCTTAAAGCGCTTCTTGCAAACAAGCAAATTCCTGAATATACGGTGAAACTTCTTTTTGTAGCTGATGAAGAAGTGGGTTCAACATACGGTATCCAATACTTGTTAGAAAATCATGCTCTTTTTCAAAAAGATGATCTTATTATTATTCCAGATGGAGGGGATAGTGAGGGGCTTTGTATAGAAATTGCAGAAAAAAATATTTTGTGGTTTCAAGTAAAAACACTGGGAAAACAATGTCACGGCTCTCGCCCGGATGAAGGGATAAATGCGCATCTTGCTGCCTGTGATTTAGCCCTTCTTTTACACGATATGAAAAATCATTTTTCAGCGCAAAACTCACTTTTTGAGCCAGTCTATTCAACCTTTGAGCCGACAAAAAAAGAAGCAAACGTTCCGAATATCAATACAATTCCTGGAGAAGATAGCTTTTTCATGGATTGTAGAATCTTACCTCAATACTCGCTTGATGAAGTTCGTTTAGAAATTGAAAAACGTACAAAGAGCATTGAAAAAAAATATGGGGTAGAGATAGTTGTAGAAGAAAAGCAAGCGGTAGAGTCGCCTGCAACTCCTCATGATGCAGAAGTTGTACAGGTATTAAAAAAAGCAATTCAAAAATTGCGAGGGAAAGAGGCTCGGCTTATCGGTATAGGTGGTGGAACTGTTGCCTCATATTTACGCAATGAAGGACTTCATGCGGCCGTATGGAGCACCCTTGATGAAACAGCACATCAGCCGAATGAATACTGTCGTATCGAAAACATGATAGAAGATGCAAAGGTGCTTGCGTCAATTATGTTGGGAAATAACTAAAAAAGGATTGTGTCTAGGACACAAAAAGAGAGGTTTGGATATGAAAAAAACATCGATTATTGCAATTGCAATGATGCTTATTGTTGTTTTGAGTTCTTGTGTTTCTACAACTGGGACGCAGGTTAATCGCATTGATGCACGAACTCAAACAGATTTGAGTGGCTATTGGAACGATACCGATGTACGTATTATCGCAGATACATTAGTACAAGAATGTGTGAATGCACCAAGTATCGTCAATTTTATTCGCCAGTATCAAAGACCACCAGTGGTTATTCTCGGAAGTTTTAGAAACCAAAGTGATGAGCATCTTGACACAAGTATTTTGGCAAAAAAATTTGAAATAGCGCTTGTGAATAGCGGCAAGGTAGATTTTGTTGCTAGTAGCATGGAACGTGGAGAGCTTCGAGATGAAAGAGAAAATCAGCAGGAATGGTCTAGTGAGCTTTCTGCAAAAGCGCTTGCAAATGAAGTTGCAGCAGATTTTATGCTCATCGGTGCGGTGAAAACAATTGTTGACAGCTCTGGTGCAGATTTTACTCGGACCTATTTTGTTACTGCAGAATTGATTAATATAGAAAAAAACACAAAGGTATGGCTTGGGGAAAATTCGAGTATAAAAAAATATATTCGAAGAGATACAGTTCGATGGTAGGAGTACTAGATGCAGGGCAAAAAGCTTCGCATAACATTTCTTTTTTTCTCATTTTTTGCCCTTTTATTTTTTAGTTCTTGTGTAACAAATAGGAATTTTTTTAATCAAGTTGATTCTCATGTAGGACGAGGTGATTATCAGACGGCAGTTTCGATGATCGAAAAAAATGAAGATAATTTGTATACAAAAAAAGATCTTGTTCTAAAATCACTTGATAAAGGTTTGCTCTTGCACTATGGCGGCGACTACAAGACTTCGAACAAAGAATTGGCCTATGCCGAAGAAAAAATGTTTGAGTATTTTTCAAAAAGCATTTCGCAATCTGTGCAATCCTTTATTATAAATGATGCGGTTATCGATTACGCTGGCGACCCCTATGAAGATATCTATTCAAATCTTTTTATGGCATTGAATTATATTGCCTTAAATGAAATGGACAAAGCTTTGGTGGAAATCCGTCGATTTGATACGAAGCAAAAAAACTTGCGTTTAAATTATGCGCAAGCTCAAAACAAGGCAAATCAAAACTCCCTCTCCGATGCATATTTTGGGGAAATGTCTTTTCACAATTCCGCTCTCGCACGTTATTTGAGTATGCTTTTGTATAGGGCTGAAGGGAATGTGGATGCTGCAGAAATTGATTTACGTTATATAAAAACAGCCTTCCGTGACCAAAGCCAGCTCTATCCTTTTTCTTTGCCATCTAGTTTAGATGATGAGCTTATAAAACTTCCAGGTTTAGAACGCCTAAACGTTTTGTGCTTTACGGGGCTTGCTCCCATAAAAACAGAAGAAGTGATACGTTTTTATACGAGTGATACCTATTATAAACTCGCGCTCCCGCTCATGTTTAAAAGACCTTCACGGGTCGTTTTTATAGGCGTTGAAATCGAAAATGAAGATACGGGAGAAAAACATCAATTTCGCTTAGACCCCCTCGAGTCGATTGATTCAATTGCCTATGACACTTTTAGACAAAAACAGGACCTGCTTTATTTTAAGGCGATTGCGCGTTCTATTGCAAAGTCCATGACTACCAACGTTTTGGATGCAGCAAGTCGCGTTGATCAAAACAGTGATGCAAGTGGCATACTAGGGCTCTTGAGTATTGTTTCTCTCGTATCGAACGAGCTAACCGAAGTTGCTGATTTGCGAACCTCACGTTATTTCCCTGCAAAGGCTTCGGTTGGAGGCATACATTTAGCGCCAGGAAGATATACAGTGCAGATACAATACAAAGATGCTTGGGGCGGAACTATTTGGCTTGAAACAATACAAGGCTTTGACCTGAAAAAAAATACTATCAATCTAGTGGAGGGTATATGTTTACAATAAAAAGACGAAATAAAAATATAGGACAAAAGATAGGTCGAGGGCTTTTTTTTACAAGCCTGATTTTTTTCCTTTTCGTTTTTTTCTCTTGTATGACTAGCTCTGGTTTAACTGGTTTAGATGAAACCGAGGGAAAAAACAAAAGTGAAGCTGCACAAAAAGCACGAGATGCTGCAAACAAAGGCTTTATGGACGAAATGGGGGAGGGTATTGGCATAGCAGATATTCCAGAATCTTTGCCAGGAAGAACAGTGAAGCCAAGCCAGTTTGACGAACCCGAAATAGTTATCACTCAAAATATCAATACAAGCACAAAACAACCAGATTGGGTGAAAAACACTCAAACAAGTTTCCCATCATCGCGCTATCTAAGCGCTGTTGGTTCAGGCAAATCTACGAGTGAGGCAGAGAATGCTGCTATCGCTTCCATTGCACGCATAATAAAACAAAATGTTTCATCGACATTGGTTACAACCGAAAAGGATGCGGTGAGTTCTACAGGTGCTTCTTTTAATCAATCGACGGTTGATGAAATTATTGAAACCTATGCTGTTGTTGATGCCCTGGTCGGCGTAAAAATTGCTGAGTTTTGGTGGGATAAAAACGATATAGTCTATGCCCTTGCCTATGTAGATAAACAAGAAGCCGCACAGTACTATGTAAGAAAAATGGATGAAAATGAAAACGAAATAATGGAGAAAATTTCTGTAGCAAAAAATTCTCTCGGTCAATTTTCTTCTTTTAGCCTTGCCTTACAAGCTCTGTCTTTAGCCGAAGAAAACGAACAGTATATAGATATTTTATATGCGATGGATGCAAAAACAGCTCAGAGCAATACCTTTCGCTATGGCTCGATTGTATCGGTTAAGGAGTTTTCATTTGCTGTTGCAGAATCGATAGCTATAGATATTTCAGTTGTTGGAGATGATGATGGCAGAATAGGGCTTGCCTTGTCGACAATGCTTGCAAAATACGGTTTTAAAACTTATCTTGGAACTTCAAAAGCAAATTATTTTTTAGATGCTGCAGTGAGTTTTGTTGACGTGCCATCAGAGCGAAATGTATATATACGCTATATTTTTTCTGCAAATTTAGTAGATAAAAAAACGACAAAAATTTTATTGCCTTATTCTGACAATAAACGAGAGGGACATGTTCATGAAGCAGGTGCAAAAGAGCGAGCAATACAATCCTTAGTGACAACAATTCAAGATGAGTATGCAAACTTTTTTGTTGATTTTATTCGCCGTTAGTTTGAGCTTTGCTGTCAGCGATAAGTAAGCCGTCGCGTAAGGAAAGTTTTCTGTTTACAAAAGAGAGAACAAGCTCGTCATGGGTTGAAAAAAGAAAGGTTGTTTTTTGCTTTTCATTATGTTCTTTCATGAGGTGTAAAATAGTTTCAGCATTTTTTGAGTCGAGGTTTGCGGTTGGTTCATCCGCTAAAACTATCTGTGGTTTTTTTACGAGGGCTCTTGCAACAGAAACTCTTTGTTGCTGTCCTCCAGAAAGCTGGCTTGGTTTTCTTTTTTCATAACCTTCGAGCCCAACATTTTTTAGCATTTCATAAACGAGATGCTTTATTTCTGCTTTTGAAAACATATTTTGAACTTCAAGAGCGAGCGCAACATTTTCATAGGCCGATAAGACGGGGATGAGATTATAACTTTGAAAAATAAAGCCTATTTTAGATTGCCGTATTTTTATTGTTTCTTGTTTTGTAAGAGAGACAAGATTTTTCCCATCGAGAAAAATAGAACCCGAACTCGCCGAATCGAGGCAGCCTATGAGATTGAGCAGGGTTGTTTTTCCAGAACCTGAAGGACCAGAGAGCGCACTAAACTCACCATTTTGAATCCTCGTTGTGATGCCACGGAGCGCCTGTGCTTCTTGCCCCTTTGTTGTGTAGTGTTTTTTTATATCTATAATTTCTATCATTTTTTTTAAACTCGAAAGAGCAAGTCAGCGTAGCTGGGAAAGGGCCAATGCTCTTTTGAAGTGAGACATTCCATTTCGTCACAACTTTCTCTTAATGCATTCATCGCAGGTATAATTTTTTCTGCATAATATGTCGCCGTCTTCGTAACTCCTTCTATATCTTTTGTCTTGTCTACTTCTTTTTCTAAGCTTTGCAGTTGCTCATCTGCTTGGTCAAATAAGAGAGCGAGTGTCCTTGCGATTCGCTCTTGTCCCTTTAACTTTGCTTGAGGCAAAAAAGTTTTTAAAGCATTCGCTGTGTTTGCAATTTCATGAAGGTATTTGAGTACTGATGGGAATATATCTTTTTTTGCCATGTCAATCATCGTAAGCGCTTCAATGTGTAATACCTTGCAATAGTTTTCCATAAGTACTTCATAACGCGATTCCATTTCAAGCTCTGTATGTACTTTATGTTTTGTAAATAAAAGACGATTTTTTGTATCTAAGAAATATGGGAGTGCTTCGGCTGTGTTTTTTAAGTTCAATAACCCGCGTTTTTTTGCCTCCCTTACCCAGGCATCATCATAGCCATTGCCATTGAAAATAATTCGGCTGTGTTTTTTCAAGTTATCTCGAATAAGTTGGTTCAGGCTTGATGTAAAATCTTCCGCCTTTTCCAAAACATCAGCGAATTGGCAAAAAGCGTCGGCAATTATCGTGTTGAGCATAATGTTAGGACAAGAAATAGATACACTTGCACCGAGCGATCGAAATTCAAATTTGTTCATAGAAAATGCAAAGGGACTCGTTCGATTTCTATCGGTGCTGTCTTTTGGGAAAGAGGGGAGCGTGTCGACACCGAGGGTGAGAAGCTCAGCATTTTTTTTATTGTAGGGTTTTTCATCGCGGATGGATTCTAAAATCGTTGTCAATTCTTCTCCGAGAAAAATAGAGATAATAGCTGGAGGGGCTTCGTGTCCTCCAAGACGGTGATCGTTTCCTGCTGTTGCAACTGATAGACGTAGTAAGTCCTGGTGTTCGTCAACAGCCTTAATAATCGCGGTTAAAATGAGAAGAAACTGTGCATTTTCTGAGGGTGAATCTCCTGGGTCCAAAAGATTTATGCCAGAGTCGGTAGATATGGACCAGTTATTGTGTTTCCCGGAACCATTTACTCCTTCAAAGGGTTTTTCATGCAGAAGGCAGGCAAGACCGTGTTTTACCGCAATTTTTTTCATTATTTCCATAGTAAGTTGGTTGTGATCTGCGGCAATATTTGTTTCGGTATAAATGGGGGCAAGCTCGTGTTGCGCGGGAGCGGTTTCATTGTGTTTCGTTTTTGCATAAATACCGAGTTTCCACAATTCTTCATCGAGCTCTTTCATGTAAGAGGCGATGCGCGGTTTAATAGCACCAAAATAGTGGTCGTCGAGTTCTTGGCCTTTTGGAGGATGTGCACCAAAAAGTGTTCGATTACAAAAAACGAGGTCTTTGCGTTTAAAAAAAAGTTTTCTATCGATTAAGAAGTACTCTTGTTCACTTCCAACTGTTGAAATAACCCTCGATGTTTTTGTGCCAAAGAGTTTCATAATACGAAGCGCTTGTTTATTTAAAGCGGTCATAGAACGTAGGAGCGGTGTTTTTTTATCTAGCGAAAGACCGCCATACGAGCAAAAGGCTGTTGGGATACAGAGCGTATTGTCTTTTAAAAAAGCATAGGAGGTGGGGTCCCAGGTGGTATAGCCGCGTGCTTCAAAGGTTGCCCGCAAGCCGCCAGAGGGAAAACTTGAACCGTCTGGCTCTCCTTTTATTAACTCTTTTCCAGAAAAATCTATAATGGCATCTCCGTTTTTATCACGCGATAAAAAACTATCGTGTTTTTCTGCGGTAATGCCAGTCATCGGTTGAAACCAATGTGTATAATGAGTTGCGCCTTTTGAAAGCGCCCAGTCTTTCATACCCTTTGCTATAGCATTTGCTAAACTTACGTCGAGTGGAGAGCCCTCTTTTATTGTCTTTTTCAATGCGGTGTATACATCAATTGAAAGATATTCTTGCATTGCTGCATCGTTAAAAACATTTGAGCCAAATATGTCTAAAATTGAACTCATAAAACCTCCACGGATATTCTGCGATTAGGACTCATTTTATTTATAATATGAAAAAAACGCTTTTACTACAAGTTGTTTAACGGACTTTAAATATTAAGCCCAACATTGCTATTGTAATAAGTATTTGTAAAATCATAAATTTTACGAGAACCTGCGTTGATGACCATTGTCGAGAATCTTTCATATGGTCGTGCAAAGGAAAACGAATGTTTTGAAATAAGCGTACTTTGAAAAAACGCAGAAGAAATACTTTGAGAAGTCCCATCCCTCCATTGAGTAAAATAATAGAAGAAGTTGCAAGGAGGAGGAAGGGGTTTCCAGAAACTATAACAGAAGTTCCAATGTAGAAGCCGAGCGCACGACTTCCGGCATCTCCCATGAGTACCTTGCTGGGGAAGGCATTGTGCCAGAGGTAGCCCATGAGTACGCCTGAAAGCGCGAAGGTAAGAATTGCCCATGAGGCTCCGTCTTTTAGATGTGGTACCAGTAAATATGCTGAAATATCTTTATGCCCGATAATAAAATAAAAAATAATTCCCATAGTGATAAGGGCGATGAGGGCGAGGGTACTTGATAAGCCGTCGACACCATCTGTACAATTTGTTGTATTTATGGAAACCCAAAGAATAATTGTGCTAAGCAGTATAAAAAGCCATTGAGGAATCGCAAAGGCTTGTGTAAAAAAAGGAAGCCAAATATAGAGCGCCTCGCCATTTAAAACTTTAGGGTTTAAATGATAAAGAATAAAAGAAGCTACTAGGCAAATGAGAAGATCGAACAAGGCTTTTCGGTATTCTCCCCAAGCGAGATTGCTCTTGTCATCTAGAAAACCAAGGAGCATTGTGATCCAAGTGAGAATAACTATAGCAATTTGAAGAGTGGTGAGCGGTACAAAAAAGAAGGCTATGATAACAAAAATAGTTATAAAAACAGCACCGCCACCAGTTGGTTTTCCTTTTGCTGCTTCAGAACCAGGGGTGAAATCTCTTCCTCTGTCCCTCGGAAGCTTTGGGTATAGTTTAGGTAGGAAGAAATAACTTATGAAGAAACCGAGATATAAGGCGAGGGTGATTAAAACAGCATAGGATTTTAATAATCGAGCTGGTCCAAAAAAAGTGGCTAAATAGGTAGCGAGATGAAAAAGCATTTAGTTCTCCTGAAAATATGCTGTTAGTGTTTAAAGTGGCGGCAGCCAGTAAAAATCATAGCAATTCCGAGTTTATTTGCTGCATCTATGGATTCTTGGTCGCGCAAAGAACCACCGGGTTGAATAATTGCTTTTATTCCATATTTTGCAGCCTCTTCGACAGTATCGCTAAAAGGAAAAAAAGCATCACTTATTAACACTTCGGCATTTGAAAGTCTTTCTTTATCGGTGAATTGTTTTGCTCTTTCGAGGGCTTGAGATGCTGCCCAAATACGATTCGTCTGTCCCCCAGCTATTCCTATCGCTGTTTTATCCTTTGAGATGAGGATTGCATTTGATTTTACAAAAATTGCGACTATCATACCAAAGATCATCTCTTCTATTTGTTCTGGAGTCGGCTCGTGCTTTGTAACACGCTCCCAACGTTGGAATAATGCTCTGTCCCTATTTTGGACGAGTAAGCCGCCATCAACTGAAAGATATTCCCAATCTTCGTCACTGGGAATATCTGCCACAATGAGACGTAGGTTTTTTTTACTTGCAAAAACATCGAGAGCCTCGTCAGTGAAACCAGGCGCCACAATTACTTCAAGAAAGGTTTTCACCATTTCTTCGGCAGCTTTTTTGTCAACGATAGCATTGGAGCCAACAATTCCTCCAAAAATAGATACTGGATCGCAAGAAAATGTTTTGTTATAAGACTCGAGAACTGATTTTCCAAGAGCTGCACCGCAAGGAGTGTTGTGCTTAAGCGCTATCGTAAAAACTGAACTTGTAAAAGAAGCTGGAATAGGTGGTACCTCATGAGGGACAGAGGATTTTTTTTCTTTCGTGGGGACAGAGGATTTCGTTTGTGAAACAAAAAGACTGACAGCTTTCCACGCAACATCAAGATCACGGATATTGTTATACGAAAGTTCTTTTCCTTGGATTTGCCTCATGCCTGAAAAAGCACCTTTTCTGTCGCTTGTAAGATAGAGCGCCGCATTTTGATGGGCATTTTCACCGTACCGCAAGCTCTGTCCCTTTATAAGTGGTAGATTTAGGTAGGGTGGAAAATCATCTTCAAGCATAAAACGAGAAATAGCAGCATCATAGGCACTGGTAAGATTAAAAACCTTCCCGGCAAGACGTTTTTTCAATTCTGGGGGGACAGAGGATTTTGATACAGAACTTTTCATCTCTGTTATGACTTCTGAGTAATCTTCTGGGTCAGTAATAACTATGACATCTTGAAAGTTTTTCGCAGCAGAACGAAGCATAGCTGGTCCACCAATATCAATAAACTCTATGGTTTCCTCAAAAGAGAGATTTGCTTGCACCTTTTCAAAAAAAGGATAAAGGTTGACACAGACTAAATCAATGGGATAGACGTCGAGATTTTTTAGAGTTTCCATGTGTTTTTTATTTTGGCGTTGCGCTAAAAGCCCCGCATGGATTTTTGGGTGAAGCGTTTTGACCCTGCCATCTAAACACTCAGGAAAGCCAGTTATATCACTTACATCTACAACAGAGATATTGTTTTGTTCTAGATATTTTGCAGTGCCACCTGTGGAAAGTATTTCCCAACCTTCATTGATAAGAAAGTCTGCTAAGTCCAGTATACCTTCTTTATCATATACACTTATTAAAGCTCTTTTTTTCATTTTGTCACCTTTTCTAAAGAATGTGAAATTATAGCATAAAACGCTTTGATTTGCAAATCCTGTTCTCGTTAATGAAGGGTTTTTGTTCTTTAGAACGATTAGAGGGACAGAGGATTTAGTCTATCCTTGTTATTATAGATTTTATAGAGTATGATTGAGAGAATTGAGAGTTCGTTGCAATTAATTGAGGAGCAATCATGCAAACAATTGAAGACTTAAAACAGTATACATTTAAGGCCCTGTTGGAAAACTCTGTAAAAAAATTTGAAAAAGAAAAAGCTCTGTCCCTTGTTAACGGTAAGCCAATTACATATCGAGAATTGTATGAAAAATCATTAGTTATCTCGAATTTACTTAAAAACAGTGGACTTAAAAAAGGGGATAAGGTTGCTATTTATAGTTCTAGCATGCCACAGTGGGGTATTGTGTATTTTGGGATTGTAAATGCTGGGTTTATAGCTGTTCCCTTGCTTCCAGATTTTTCAGCGAGCGAGATAGAGACTATTTTAGAGCATTCTGAAACAAAGGTTGTTTTTGTTGCTGAGAAAATGAAAGCAAGATTGGATACCATCAAAGAAGATCTAATAGAAATCTTATTCAAAATAGAAGATTTTTCTTTATTTTATGGAAATATTGATAAAAAACAGCTTTCTTTAAATCCTCTGTCCCCAGAGGAACGAAAAATGCTTAAGGAAATAAAGATACAGGAAGAAGATATAGCATCAATTATTTATACTTCAGGAACTACGGGGCGTTCAAAAGGTGTTGTCTTAACACATAAAAACATTGTGTATAATGCTGTGCAATGCCAAACAGTACATCGTGTACATAGGAGGGACAGAGCTCTGTCCTTTTTACCTCTATCTCATGTGTATGAGTTTACTATTGGTTTTGTTATGCAAATGCTTAATGGAAGCGCTGTATATTACCTTGGGAAACCACCGACGGTTACGAGTTTACTCCCTGCTTTTAAAAAAATTCGTCCAACGCTTGTTCTAAGTGTTCCGATGATTATAGAAAAAATCTATAAAAATAAGGTCCTCCCGGAACTAACAAAAACGGATTTAACAAAAAAATTGTACCAAAAGCCTTTTTTTAGAAAAATCTTACATAGAATTGCTGGGAAATCGCTCAATAAAACCTTTGGAGGCAAAATTAATTTTTTTGGCTTCGGTGGTGCGGGTCTGTGAATTCTTTTCTGTAAATTCAGGCTGTGATAAAAAAGATTAATGCGAGTGTACTCGCCTACAACTAACAGTTGCAGTTTATATTTCAAATATAAAAGATATTTCGATTTTCATCAAGA